>BNJS01000536.1_pt1 | contig 72895 bp, 115 predicted proteins | sample 8540461 | NCBI WGS metagenome assembly BNJS01 (sample SAMD00202454, study PRJDB9452) | human saliva metagenome | isolation source: human saliva | place: Japan
TATCCCGAAAATCTGGATCACACAACCGGACATGGGCCGAGAAGTACGCAGCCATACGCGTTTCATGGTAGGTAACAGGTTGCTGAAAGGATGGCGGGTCGATACCCAACATAAGACATAGAGTCTGCAGTCAGGAAGGCCAAAACAGCGGCAGGAGGTATTGCGGAGGCACATGAAAGAGCAAATGTCAAACAGATAGAATGATGCCAAACCAGTCGGGTCCAAAAAAGGCCTTAAGAACCAAGGTCCAATAAAGAAAGCGGGAAGGGTTCCAATCCTATTAAGATTGTTATAAAATGGGTTTGGCGCTGCCTTTAAATATTTCATTTTGTGCTCCACGAAATACAATTAAAGTTGATTGGAAACGCTGCAGAACGGATTATACATGAATGCACGCCGAATAAATTCTTGAAGGAACGTCGGCGTATGTCACGGTGTTGAGTCGCGGATTTTGGAAGTGCCGGAAGACAGTGGCCCAGCGCTATCGCCCCGCTGGACCGGTGACAAAAAGGAAAGCAGGTAATCATTGTGTCAGGTCCATGCATAGCGTTAATATGAGGCGTATCCCTGAATCTAAAAGCAACAAGTCCCGCATAATGATGCCAAAGCCCAGCCCTGATAAGGTTCCAGAAAGTATTGATTGATATGTGTATGATACCACCCCAATGGCGAGTATTGTTACGGCAAGACTGTGGTCGCTTGATAATAAAATGCCAGATAAGCCACAACGGGGAGGTTAAGCTAGCGTGATGATGCCTCAAAATGACCGCTATTAGCGTCCCTATTTTCCGGCGTGAAGCCGCATGCATTACCTCTTTTTGAGCTGAGCTGATGTTGCGACTGCGTTCTGGTTGTTTCCGCATCGCCGTCAATAAAACCCGCCAAAGCAAAAACATGCCCCAATAAGCCATGAAGTCAGCAGCGTTTTCGGCGCCAAGAATTCGCGCTGCAATTAATACTAGTACAAAACCAGATAATGCTGCGCAAAAAGTTGCAAAACTGAGGGTCTTCTGTGGGCTCCATCGCGGTAGAAACGCTGACTATCTTTTCAGCCATCACGTTATGTGAAACTGATTCAAAAATATTTTTATCTTTACCAAATAAAAATAGAATTTATTTTTGAGAGTTGGTCTGGGAATGGTTCGATACAAAAGTACGTACGATTAGATTGAAGATGGCCTGAGGTTTGGATGTTATTTCGTATGAGACAAGATTCTGCTGCATCTGCCACTTTGGCTGAGACTCCCACCCCAGTGCGTCGCTGAATTTGGGCGTTAATGTTCGGAAATAAGTCAGTGGCTCGGTAAAAGTTATGTAGACGTGCGCCGATAGGAAATTAGTTGAGCCCAAAGGCCGTAGTCCTCCATGAAATGTGAGTTGGCGATATCCGCCGGATTGCCGAATTATAGCCGTGCGGCCATCATTGAAGGGTGGTTGAGTGGCGAGTTGATCCGGCAATATCGTACGGTATCATCATGTTTTTCTGGCAGTGACCGTATCTTTGTTGTTGCAAGATTTAGATTTTTTGGTTTTTGATAGATGTGGTCATCGGATTCTATAACCGCCGTGCCAGCCGCAGCAATGTCTGAATGGTTTTGAAGGAAGATAATTTGATGTCTCTACTCCATGCGGAGTGTGATATCGTCTCGAATTAATGCGCTGCGAAAAACTCATGCATTACTCCGCAAGTCCTTGTTGTAACGCGGGGTCAATGCCTTGATTTTCCTCTAGCTGTATTGTGGTGAGCTTAGGATGGTGTAATTGATGATATGAGATTACTTGATTTAGTTTATTGGGTGTAGGGCCGTCCGTTATTAGGAGGACAGATTCGGCTGCCAGGTTCTGTCCCCATAAGCTATTCAATGTCTCATCAAGTTCATTTGGATCAGATCTGGAATATGCTGAAATAAGTGCGGTAATGTTTTTTGGTTTTATTGTGGGCATAGTGTGTTACTCTAATATATTTTTGAATGTCATACTGTGGGGTGGCGAGTCGTTGACGGATCTTATCTATATTACAGTTGGTGGGTGCGGTAGATGCTGTTCCAGGTGGGAGTGTCCAAAGATTTTGTTGCACCGAGTGGTGCTATCCCGATCATGAAAAACGCTAGTTGCTACCATTGGGGTATGCTGGCATCATCACGTGGTCTCAGATTGTGAGGTGGGGTGTTTCGCGTGCGTCATGATAGTCTCCTAGATCAAAACCGGGCATAGTTGTGCTAATTAATTCGATCCCCAACCTCGATAATCTATACCGACTGTCGGATGATCATTGTTGTCGCGTTGGCGGTTCGTGGTGATTCCTACGGATAATGCCTCGACTGGAGTGTTCGACCTCGTTGCACAAAGCAGAATTGATTCACCATACAGGTTCGTGACAGTGATTGACCTAGTTGAAGGCGGCGACCAACGCGCGCGAAGTTGGGTGATGATCTGGGCCAGGATGGCTGTGGTGGTGGTCGGCGATGCGACGGTAGGGCTGGCTGTCTAGCCTGTGGTGGCCATTGTGTGTCCTGTAGTGTTGTAAAGTTATCGTCCAATGAGGGCGGATATCCTTGCGCAAAACCACCGAGACACAGAGGGCGGGTTCTTTCTGATAGTTCAGTTGGTTCATGGTGGTGTGCTTAGGCTGGCTCTTTCTGATGCTGATCCGCTCGTCGGATAGAGTTCACCGTTTTCACTCATGGCAAACAAGACCTGATGCGTTTGCGTGCCAAGATGACCACAGTGGTGCTGTGTCGCTTTGGCCTTCGGCGTCATTTTTATGCTCAGAATCGTCGGAATGCTCGCGGGATCTGATCGCCGCAGAAGACGACTGCCACAGGGCGTTTTTAGTTTCTGTTGCCAGCCCGGTTCAGCGAAGTCGTCATGATCGTAGTTCCCGATTAGCTGGTCTCGGGGATTATATCCACCAAAGGATGCCAGATGCCCCGCAGTGGGAAATCGGATTATCGCCCACCGTCATAAGAATTTGCGCTGCTGTTTTTCAGCTCAACTCGCATTGATGGCAGGATACGTGTCTGCGGAATCTGCGTCACAGTTGGAGGTCTTCGTGCATGATTGCGTGTTGATACTGTTTGAGTAGAGCACCCTCTAGCGAAAATACCCCAGTGTGGGTTGAAGGTACCGGTACCGGCCACTGTTGGTTGGTCATCGTGCAAACAGCGCATCACCGATCGGTTCGGGAATCTGGGCACGGGTGAGGTCGTTATCACGTCGGCTAGGACTTTTCAGCTGTTGAATGTTTTTTCACCCACCCGATGCCGTGTAGCGCATCGGGTAGGTGCAGTCCAACGCGTGCGATGACACACGCATTCTGGATGTTGGTGTCTGCCGTCGTGGATTGTCGATATGCCGCATGACCAGTATTGCTGTCCTGTTGCATCAACAACACAAGCATGGTGGAAGTATTCTCCCCACACTGATGTCTCATGGTAAATCCAAGGAGATAGAAGTCTTTCATCGACGTTGCATAGTTGGTTGCATTGTGTGCCGTCCGACGTGTTAGACATGCCTGCGTTACATTCACATTATGGTGGAGACTCACATTGGTAGTGCGGGCGGGTTGAGGTCAGGGCATGAGCGGGTGGAATATGTCGCTGGTGGCAATCGTGCTGCCCGGGGGTATGAGGAACAGGGTAAAACAGCCATATCGAAGCCAGTGATTGGTTCTGTTACTAGGTAGGGGAACCAGGGCCAACCTACCTCGCATGGATAGGTGGCAGGGTCAGCCTGTTGGTTTTCTTTACTGGGAACCGCCAACGACATAATGGGCTATCAGAAACGACTCACGATTAGATACCATCCAAAAGGAAAAACAGTTGAATCCTGATGACATCATCTTGAAAACCATCGATGTCAGACCAGGTAAAAGGGGAAACGTGTCTTTTTAAGGACCGCAGGGGCCTTCAAAAATGTGAGCGTGCGTCCGATGGCGGACATGAAGATCGTCTGCACGTACTGGTAGTGATGTCGCCGAGTTAGGGCACTAGGGTAAGCGAATGCCCAACGAACAAATATTCTGACGAGAATGGCCCTACATATTACTTCAAGTTAGTTTTATTTAAATAATGTATTGACTATTTGCTGATGGATCACCTTCTTTCTTTTAGTGACTTTTTGAACGGTGAGTTGACTTTATGAAAAGGGTTGGGATAAGGTTTATTTGTAATGAATGAATCGTAAAAGATGTTTGCTAGCAAACGTCACTCTCGTTCACTCTTTGTCATCTATGTGAGAAAGGTTTTGTGGTTTGAAATGATCGGAAAAATATTCAAAGCAAGATAGTTGTTTGAATATTTTGATGGTGGCATTATACCATCTCTGATGGTTATGGTTTTTGCTCCAATGCAAGCGGAGATGTGGACTCTGCATAAGTCTTTCAGTGGTGTGCCTAATGGATTCGCGAGTGGTCGCTGGTGGGGTGGTTCTAGTGGTCTGAATTGGGCTAATACAAGTAGATGCTCTACGAATTCTGGTGCTGCGGCTCATCGGACGTTGATGATGGAAGTTAGGATGGATAATAGTTTTAGGTCTGATGCTAGCTTTGGGGTTCGTGATGCGCGAGGTTGTTATTGGCCGTTGCTCATAATTTGTTCACGGTTGTTGCTGGAAATCACTACTATAAGGTAAGTGGATTTGCAAAGTTGGAAACGTGCCTCAGGGGCAACTACTCTCGATTTTTAGATAACGTATCATGAATTTTCTACCTTAAGGATAGTTGTTTATAGCGTCCAAAAAGCTAATGATTTAATATTTGATAAATTGAATCTTCCGCCATCTTTGGGGCCTTTGTTGCTCTAGTAGAAATGGGCAGGTAAAACAACGCTTCTCAAGCTGATTGCTGGGTTGTTGAAGCCTGCCTCGGGGACTGTTCATCGAGATGGGCGGGTGCTGTATCTTCCCCAAAGATTTATCGCAGTACCTGGCTTTAGTTGTGGTCTGGATTGGCGTAGTCCACCCTGCATGGTTGAATGGTCGCCCACGTCGTGAAGCAAAAGTTGATGCGGCGTCTTGGATTAAGCATGTTGGACTTGAGGGCTGCGAACAGCGTCCCCTGCCAAAATCTGAGTGGTGGTCAGCAATCACGGCTGGCGCAATGGCGCTTAACCTCATGCGGACTTGGTTCTTCTTGATGAGCCAGGCGCAGCCTGAATCTACTGAGCAAAGAAACGCTGAGAAGCCTGTACCAGATTGTAGCGGATGCTGTGGGACTGATGGTTTCTAGTCACGACTCAACGGATATTCTGGGACCTTGCCCGCGTGGTGATTATTGATGAAGGCGTGGTTCGTTTTGATGATGCAACCAGATGTGCTCCGTACTTCACAACATTCTGACCCTTTGGTGGAAGCTTTTGCACGGTCGATGTTTCCAGCGATGGGACCAGTGGGGAGGATCAGGAAAGCATGAACATGAGCAGGTTTTATTCGCAGGTCTCACTGTGGCTGCCTGGCGTGACCATTGCTTTTTCTGTCTCCGCCTCGTTGGATGCATATCTACTAATGCGCTACCCTCATCAGTAGGGCGTTTATCTTAAGCGGGATGGTCTTTTGTTATTAGGTGGCCGTGTGTGTCGGCTGCCCGGGGATGCGGCACGTCTACACGGCGTCGCTAAGACCTGGGTCGGCGACGTAATATGCTTTCGGCTACTCGCTTGACTCTGATTCCTGTTGATATGGACGGCTTTGGCTTTCGGTGCTTTGGGCGTATCAGATGTGGTTATTTGATGGTGGTGTACCCGCATCCGCTTACAGTGCTGCTTGCTGCCCTGATGGGGTTTGTCTGGTCGTTGATGGGTAGTTTGTCTGGGTGTTTCCCGCGTGTTGGTTTAGTAGCTGCCGCGGTGCCGCCTTTACAGTTAGCATCATCGCGTGGTCGCTTACTGATTACAGGTGGCGGCACATGTTTTGACGTCTCCGTCTGCCTGTTGTAGTTATCCTCCACCTTGAGTACCCAAACTGGCGTTTGCGTGCAGTCCCGTGTTTGAGTGGCATTGCCGCACCAGCTTCTGTTGCGGCTTTCAGGAGGGGAAACTCATACATTCCGAGCATCAAAAGTTCTCGGGTACCGTGCGGGTTGCTGTCAGCATCATTGGCACCGGAAGTATTCAGGCGTCATCTGCGGTCGCCCAGTCGATTGAAAATTTTGTGCGCGCGCGCGGACACACGTGAAGTATTCGTCGATGGTATGTTCGTGGCCCGAAAATACTGATGCGAAATTCGCGCCATCGCAGTGCGTATAGCCAGATTCTCGCAACCATGCCGCCCGAGTGGCTCTGCACAATGATCCTGTTATCATTCCGGACCCTTAACTCATAAAGATCGGTGCCATTGACATGTCACGGGGATTCTTGGTGAAACAGGTTCGGTATCTGATTCAGCAACAGCACTGATCCTGCTGAAGCATTATGGCATTTTTGTTGGAACGCTTTGCAGCAAATCGAACTGTGGGCGACGGCGATCGCAGCGATGCGGCAAGAGGGCGGCACGTCAGACTGTACACCAAGACACCTAGAGGAAGTTCTGACGTGGGTAAACATGAAAAAGCAACGAGCTGTGGACTGACTTCGTTGCTAATGCCGGGTACACCGTTCTCCCACTGGTTGCGGTGGTGTGCGTCATTTCTGCGCTGGAGTGGTGGTATCCGTTGCCCCGGCCAATATTCGCCCGTTTGCCCCACCAGCGACCATCGATTCGGTCTCGCCTGGCGATTACGGCCGCCATTGGGCCATATAGGCAACCAGCGTTATCGTATTTTGAGTGTTCGTCGGGTTGCCGGTGGTGGTGCGCAGACGCTGTGGCGTCGATCGCACTAACCTCACCGTCCATGCTCATTTGGGAGCATCTCTACCGAAGAATCTTTTGGCACGCAACCTTGCGGTCTCATTCTGCGCTGTTCTTCCCTGCCACTGCATTTAACGATACGACCATCGCTCGTCTGGCTGTATGCGATGACGCAGCGCGCTGCACGACCCCGAGTCTGGTCTATTGTGGGCGCTCACTATCATTCTGCAAGAAGCATCGTCCACTTTCAAATAGCACAGCACTATGGGCCGCTGGTCTCTGAGAACAAGGATCAAACAAAGCGCGTACGTTTAAGACATCGGAAACACCGGAAGCTCCCGCCGATACAGCCAGGAATTCCACACCGTGGAAGCGCACGTCGATGCTCTCTCCGCGCATGCTTGTTCGCACAGGTTGCGCAGGTCGATCGTTGCACCACCGAATGCCTGCCCGCCGCAACGTGCGTTGACGGGTGCGGACGAAGGCGGCGTCGCTGCACATTGGCAGCGGCAGCGAATCGTGAGGGCACCGCGCGTGTGCCACCGTTGTCGTCGTGAACATCAGGTGCGCCAGGGTCGGAAAGCAGCAGGCCGCGGCAAGCGGCCAGAATATCATAGTGGTGGCGGGCCGAGATGGCTGCATGCACCCTGCGCTGCGCGCTCGTTACGCCACTCCGCGTAGCAGGCGAAACTCATTGAGCCAAATGTCATTCCTGACGGGCAAGGCCCGGCCGAACGCCAAACCACCGGTGGCCGAGTCGGGCGACCAGGCGCTCCCATGTCTTATCGCGCCCGGCACGTGATTCCCGTTGCCATTGATGCTAGCGCCCTAGTGGAATCTCCAGGGCTTCGGTGATTACTACTGGTGCAGTCGGAACGGGTAGGCCGATACCAGGCTCTGGAAGAGTTGGAGCACGGCCGCCTGGTCGGCAAAAATCGACATCCGCCATAGGGCCGCGTTGAACAGAAGACCACGGAACGATTCTGGGGCCAGTTCGATGCGCTGGTACCGCCCACCTGGGATGGTGGCAGTAGGAGGCCGCTGGCGTGGTCAGTGCGGCACTGCCAGGTGGTGCGGGAGCTTTGAGGCGCCGCCGTGCAAGCAGGTTGCCGTTGGTCATCAATGTGTAGGTTGTCGGCGCTGATGACCAGTCAGCGGGCTTTTTCGCAGGCTGTCGCAGGGGAATTAGCTGAGCACTCCGCAGGTTGCGATACGAGCGCGCCGCTGGTCGTTCCTCCCACCCAGCCCACCCCAGGTGGTGCGGATCGGCCGAGTGCCCAAGACATCCACTGCGAGGTAAAACTCGTCCTCGGAATGCTTTCGTGCAGCGAAAAACACCCGCAGCTTTCCTGTGTGGCGCCGGAATTTGGATACCTGACGTTGATGCCGCCCACGCCGCGCGCGCTGACCTTGGCCACGCGCATGTGGTGGGAGAGGTCAAGCGAGGCTGCGAAGCTGCTACGTAGTTTCTATCGACAGAGCGCCGCTGCCGTCGACAGGCGGGTTCGGTCCGACCCAGCAATCCAGTAGCTGTCAACCCGTAATGACGCGTCACGAAAACCCAGCTGAAAGTCAACCCCGGCATAAGAATCGCGGACACCGGGATGAGTCGGCAGCCTCGTGGCAGTCATCGCTGGTATCTTTGCTGGCTTGATGCCGCAGCCAATCGCCAGAACCGCCCGGCACCCGGCGAAGCTGTCGTCTGGTCCGTGAACCCCAGTTTGATGTAAACACGTTAGCACTACGTGCCTGCTCACCGCACCGGAGCCCGCTACACGCGGTCACTGATTCTCTGAATTGTCGTGCCCTCCCGCCATCAGCCGCCCAAGTATTTCCTGCTCACGGCTGGTTAACTGTTGATGCCGCAGGTGGTGCGGCTGAATCTGTGGTTTTCACCACCTCAGGGTCCACACTCACCGTTCCGCCCCTGCGCCACCGTCTCCAGGGTGCGGGTGAACTCCCATGACGCTTTTGGCAACGCGGCTCTTTCTTTCAAGAGGTAGCCGAAACCCCGCGCTCCAGCAGGGTATCCAGATAGGCACTGGCCATACCGCATTGGGAAAGAATCACTGCAGGCAAGTGCGAGCTGGCTCGCGTCGTGAGCGCGTGCTTTATGCAGGCGATACACAGCCCAGACCAGTCAGTCTGACATGTTTGGCGGCATGCGTACATCAGATACCACCAGGTCAGGAGGTGGCGGGCACGCCGCCGCTCAGTGTGAATCCGCGTCTCACGGCTCACCACCCTGGGCGCTGCCGCCCGAAGGAGTTCCGCCAGGGCCGGCACGCCAGCAGTGCCGAGTCTTCCGCTAGCAGGTTTGCCAGTACCTTTCAACCTTCGCTGTTACCATTATCGAAGCCACCACGCGCGTTGCGTGTGTTGAGGCCGCGCCCACAGTGTAGAGTGAGCTAACTTTTCGGCTTTCCAGATCTGCCAACGACAGCGCAACACACGGCGAAACGTCATGTTTTCGCCATACAGACTTTCTTCAGCCGCGCTATCAACTCTCAATCCGAGGTAATTTTAATCCGCAAACACGCACTTCATCAGCGCGGACGCATCAACGATCATCACTGCACCCCGCAGTGCCGCCGCGCGCTCCGCAAACCCGCCGTCCCTGTTCCACTGCTGCCGTTTGCTTTCGACGCCCTCCTGCACCCCGATGCCATCATCATCCGCCAGCACCGTTGACTCGTGATCGAGGCCGCACCTGAATACACACATGTGTTGGGCTCTTACCATAGCCGCACCGCATTAGTAATCCTTCCAGCAGCGCAGCGTACATCAACAAGGCGTGCTCACTGCGATCGGTGCGCAGCGATGCTGCGACCCGCAACCCTCCCTCACTGCCGCTGTGCAGCCACAGTTCGCACGCCGCAACAAGCACCGCATGTCGTTCGCAGCACTTGCAGATTCTGACCAGCACCGCAGCGCCTCCAACGTCGTCGCGCGTTCTGGTTTTGCTTTTGCTCAATGGATTCCGTCGCGGACCCGCGACTATTCATACTGAGTTCCAGCGTGGCGATATCTCGCCAGCCGCAGCGCAGCTCAACACCGCTGCACACCATCGTGCAAACTCCCGCTCAATGCGCCGACGCTCGGTGAATGCATCACTCGAACCTCTCACGGAAACGCTCAATTCTCCACCTGTTCCTGAGTGACATGGTTTGCCGGCAGTGGTGACACACATTGATGCACCAGTAAAAACCAGCCAGCACACACCAAAGCGGGCGAAACCACGAATACGGTAAGCACCGTCAAAACCGACAGGATACGCGGATTGGTGGCCGCCAGTCACCGAATGTCAGCCCATAATCATGCGGATCCGTATGATGCCGGAGTGCACTAACGCTGCTGTTGGAGCGATAACCATCATGGCGTGCATGAGAGTGATGACGAGGCACACCGATGACAAAATCACCTGAGCCGCGAGGCTGATAATCGCCGCCAATCAAGCCACCCAGAACGTGCGGTCGCTGAACAACCGCCGCTGCCTATATCTACCGCGCCGCGTGCGTCGCCAGCCAATCAATCGCAGCGCGTGGCGCGGTGGCGAGGACTCGCAAACCGCACACCACCAACGGTAAACGGCAAGGCGAGTATGGCCACTTACCGCATACGACCAGCACAGTGCTTTCCACGTGCGTTCCGGAGTTTGAGCAGACGACAGTGTTAAAGGTGAGTCACGTGGGCCACCGCACGTACGATTGTGGGAAGGATCTGCCCGCTGGCGGTCATCGTCTGGTGCGGAAACCATGCTTCTACCCAACCAACGTGACCTGGCAGGCAGTGCTGCAGAACTCCATCTGCGAGGTAGATGACGTCCACTCCCGATTGCCGAAAAGAGCGCCAGCCTGTGCTGGCGCTCAGTAAAAAGGGAGTTTTACCGCGCCGAATGCTTTGGCAATTGCTGGCCAGGAATCACGAAGATCCTGCTCCAGTATTCCCACCTGGTGGGTGCCGGTGCGGAAAGTCCAGTCTCGCGCCGATGCCGGCGCGGCGTCTGAGACGGCCTTCAGGTCGTGGGTGCAGGCGTTGGTCGCGACCCTCGATGGCGCCGCCCTGAACTACGCACACACACCCAAACTCAAGTTAGAATCACCGCCAGTGCTGGACCACGGGTCCCCTGGGCTGCAGTAGGGCTGGAGGCATTGGAGATGTGCATGCGAAAAGCACCGCAGCTTCGGCATTGATTAGGCGTCGTTGTAGGCCCATCTCTCGGCAGTGCCCAGCGGCCCCACATTCGCTCAGGGGACAGCTTGTCCACGGTCCAGAGTCACGCGGACGTACTGCAGCAGTCCTTCGAGCGTCTGGGCGCAAATCCAGAGAAAGCGCCAACGGCATCATAGAAACCGGGGTAGTGCTCGGCATAGAGCAGGGACGTGGTGCCAGTCGATGACATGCTTCGCGATAATGGCGCGCTTGTCTGGAAGCCTGAGGGTCTCTCCCAGCGGACCGGGTAGTTCCTTGGTCAGGAAGCGTCTCCCACTCGCTTGCCGCCCAGGTTTGCATCTCCTCTGCTCTCAGTCGGTGTAGTAGGAGAACTGGCCGGACATGGGGATGCCACCACGCTGGAGGTCTCTTATCCGTGTAGGAAACCAACAACATCGGTCTGCATCACCCAGCGTTGGCGTTTTGCTCGCCGCCGTCCGCACCATTAAGAAGGTAGCTGGTGGGACGAGGCGAAATTATCTTCGTCGCGGTGATCACAAACAGCGGCACATCGCGATCCATGTACGGACGGAGTGCGCCCACATTTCCTCCACACGACCAGGGTGGTTCAGCAGCCTTTTTCACGCGCATAGACCGTGGGTCGTTACGCGCCCACCGTCACCGTGGCCTGTGGGTATTTCACGTTAGTTCGCGCGGCCTTGAAGTGCAGCCAGTGCGGTGCAGCAACGCAGAACCCACATTGCAGGCCAGCGGCCGCCGGCTGCTAGCGTGTCGTAGCCTTCATGGGAATCGTGCTCCTAGTCGCGTGTAGGCTTTTACATGCCGAATGCTCGGGCGAAAGTCTCCCAAGAGCCACGGCAGGTCTTCCCGCACAGTAGCTCCAGGAGTGAGTGCCGGTGGGTCGGAAAGTCTCCAGGTCTGCGCCGATGCCAGCGGCGTGCCGAGACGTGCTTCGAGATCACGGGGTGCAGGCGTTGGTGGCGGTCTGTCAGCACCGCCCTCAACGACATAAGCACGCCAACATGACGCGGAGTTGCCACCAGTGTGGGGCTGGACCACAGGTCAGACTGGCCAGCCAGGCCGGGAGGCGTTAGATACATGCACAACGGGTGCCGCGCAGCTTCTCGGCGTTGATCAGGCGTCGCGTTGCAGGCCCACTTCTCGGTGCGCTCAGCGGGCCCCACATCTGCTCAGTCGCGCGCGCGGTCCAGCGTCGCGCGTGATGTAATGCACGGAAGACCCGGAGGTCTGAGCAGCCAGCCGGAGAAGGAACCAGCAGCATCGTAGGAACCCGTGGAAAGCCTGGCGTCGAGCAGGAGGTGGCGTGTCGCGGACATGCCAGGCGATAGCGCGCTCGTCAGATGCTTCCTTGATGGGTCTTCTGGCGGACCCGGTAGTCCCTTGGTCAGGAAGGTCTCCTGCGGCCTGCTTGCCGCCCAGTGCCTCAACGTCCTGCCCCCAGTCGGTGCAGTAGGAGAACCATCGCTGCGATGATCAATGTCGTTGAGATTCTTATCCATGTAGAAATCAACAACATCGGTCTTCGCATCACCCAGTCGCGCGACCTCTTCACCCGCCGTCGCCCACCACAGCAGCGTAGATGGTGGGACGAGGCTGGAGCTGTCCTTCGGGGTGATCACGACACGGGCGGCACGCGTTCATGGACGGACGTGAATATGCCCACATTTCCTTCCACACTGTCGGGATGTTCTGGCAACCTTCGCGCCACATCGGAGCGGGGTCGACATTGCGCCCGCCCACCGTCACTGTGGCCTGGTGGTGCCTCCAGCCTGGCCTCGGCTGCACCTCCTTGCCGCTGGTGCGTGAGCTGCCAGCGCAGAACTCCACAAGCAGCGCGCCGACAGTGACGGCGGCGGCCACGTGTCGAAAATCTGCGACTCTCATTCTCCCAGTCTTATAGGCTGCATTCCAAAGGCTCGGGCAAACGTTGGCGGGAACCGCGGAGATCATCCCGTCAATAACTCCCACGGAGTGAGTTCGCGGTGGGATGGAAGTTCCAGTCTGCGCCGATACCAGCGGGCATCGAGACGCGCTCTTCAAATCATGCGCAGAGGTTGGTATGCGCTTCACCAGCGCCACCAATAATAACGGCACCAGCGGGCGAATACAGGGCCCCCGTGCATATGTGGACTGGATACCAGATCCGGATCAATGGCCCGCTACCCAGACCCATTGACGATGCGGGCACATGGGGGTGCCGCGCAGTTTTTCAGCGATTGATCAGGGCGTCGTTGTACGCCCACGTTTCGCGCAGCGCCAACCGGTCCCCACATCTCCTCTGTAGCTTTTACCACGGTTCAGAACCGTGCGACATATCTCAGGGCAGGCCTTTTCGAGGTTTGCAGGCACAACAACCAGAGAAAGAGCTAACGGCATCATAGGAACCCCTGGGTGGTGTTTCTCGGCATGAGGAGAGAGGTTGTGGCCGTCATCGACATGCCAGCAAATGGCGCGGCTGGTTAGACGCCTTGAGTGGTCTTCTCCAGCGGACGCAGTTCTCGGTCAGGAAGCTCCCTTATACGTTTGCTTGCCGCCGCCCAGGTTCGCGTTCTCCGACACCCAGTCGGCGTAGTAGGAGTACGCCGGACATGGGGATAGACCACGCTGACGTTCTGATCCGCATGTAGAAATCGTAACAGTGTCTGTCTGCATCACCCAGTTACGTTTTGCCTCGCCGCCATCCGCCCCATTAAGAAGGTAGATAGATGGCATGAGGCTGGGAGTTAGTCCTTCGCGATTGCACAAATTGCGTACATGGCGATCCACTCGACGAGTAGGCCCACTATCTCTTTCACGCGATCAGGGTGCCCGCAACCTTTTCACGCCACAAGGGAGCCGGATCAACGGCACGTTCACCAATCGTCAGCAGTTGCCCGAGTGGGCATTACCCGCCCGCTCAACAGCAGTGGTCCAGCTGCAGGCCGGATGGAGCCCAGTGCCGCAGTGAGGAGCATCCCAGCTGCGAAGCTGGTTGCCGCGGGCTGATACGGCGAGACGTTTGCGTAGTGCGCTCACAACGTAGTTCCTCGTTCCCTTTGCGTGTCAAAGTCGTTGTCTTAAGCGTCCTGTGTTGCTTAAGAGACAACTGTTCTTATCAACATTTGCCGTTAACATTGTCGCTTTCTAACCATAGAAACGTTAACATGTGAATCACCGCTGCTGCTCGCACGAAAAACGTTTGTATGTAAACGTTGAACGTGACACGAACAGCGGTGTGCAGACCACATCACTGGCTCACGGCGTGGAAGGAGTATCGAATGAACCCATTAGAGTCAGGTCATTGTCTGCCACACTATTCTGGGCAGCATGCCGCACGCTGGTTCCTCTGCGCTCCAGCGTCAGCGCACACCGCTGCCGCGCAGTCGCGATGCAGCGGGTGCGTAACCCGCCACACACGATGAAACGTGTCATACAACGCGCTAACCCCTTTTCTGTGGTAAACAAAACCGCAATGAAGAGGGCCTGTGTGAAAAATCATCTGTGGATCTAGCTAAAGAGACACGCCGATACTTTCCGTGAGCTAACCACCCTACTGGGTTATGAGGAGCTTCCATGGTGCTTCCATGGGGCGTGTGGAGGGGTTAAACTCACGACACGCCGCTGGTATCATCGTAATATTGCTGAACATGTGACTGAACATTTTGATCTTGTTGTACTTTGGCGCTGGCCCTGGTGTGGCTGCGTCTCCGTTATCCGTGCGGCCCAGCTTATGGAAAGCTGCTGAAGGTTGTAGAGATAGCACTGCAGGTGTGTGCTTGGAAACGTGGGTGCATTCCTCCGGGCTGTTGCTTTAAAAACGCTGAACTGCAGCACATACCTTCAACCATGCGAGGCCAAGACTTTTTGGCATCACTGTAGGTGATGTTTCCTTCGATTTCCTGGTGCAGCGCAATGACGACCGTTCCCGCAAGGTCTCTTCGGGGATTGTCAGGTGCACTTTTTGACGAAGAAGAACAAGATCACTGAGATCGATACCGTTCGCTTCTTCAGACACCCACACCATTGGTGCAGATTACATTGATGGTAAAGACGGCAGGCAAAACTATTACGTCTCGTAACCGCATCATTGCCACCGGTTCCGTGGTGCGCTCGGCAGTGGAGATCGGCGGTATTATCGTCTCCCTCGGAGAGCCAGACGTCTACCCGCGACCTGCCGAAATCACTGGTCATCGTGGGCGCGTGCGATCGGCATGGAGTTCGCTTATGCTGTCCAACTACGGAGCGACGTACCATCGTAGAGTTTCGATGGATCGTTCGTACCTTCCAACGCAGAAGACGCTGACGTCTCCAAGGAAAATCGCCAAAGCAGTACAAAAACTTGGTGAAACTCTCACGATACAAGACCACCGCGATTCGTAGACAACGGCAATCTTCATGTTGAGGTGTGGATGAATCTAAGGACGCTCGAAGTCTGAAACCCTCAAGGTTGACCGTGTGATGGTTTCCATCGGCTTTCGCGCGCGCGTGGAGGGCTCACGGCCTGCAAAAAGACTGGTGTGAAGCTTCACCGACCGTGGTGCCATTGAGATTGACGAGCGCATACGCGCAACCAACGTCCCCGGCACCCGACGCTATTGGCGACGTCACCGCAAAGCTGCGCAGTTGGCGTGACACGCTGCGGAAGCGCACAGGGTGTGGTAGCTGCGGAGTCCATCGTGCAGGTGCGTGGAAACCATGGAGCTGGGGGATGCGCCGATGAGGCGCGCTACCTTCTGCAATCAGGTCGCGCTCCTTTCGTCTGGCTGTCGGAGGAAAAGCGTCTGCGAGATCGCTGCTGCTGGAAGGTCGTGAGGCATAGCGTTGCGACCTTCCGTGTCTCGGCCAACGGCAAGCGGGTCTCAGGTCCTCGGCGAATCCGCTGGTTTTGTGAAGATCATTGCTGATGCCGAGCCTCGGCGAGCGAGCTGGCGCGCACATGGCTGGCTCCGGTGTGCCGAGCGTTGCCGCCGCAGCTGACGCTCGCCCAGCGTTTCGATCTCACCGCTGAGTGAAATCGGCTGCACACCGTCCATACCGCACTCCAACCCCATCTGAGGCGATGGCGAGGCGGCGGTTGGCGTCGGCGGCCACATGATCAACTTTTGAGGCCCCCGTTCCTCGTTCGCAAACGTAAACGCCGCGCTTCTCGACGCCCGCCCGAAGCGTTGCCGTCTAATCTGCGCGACCCGTGCTCGCTGTGTGTTCCCGGGCAACGGGTCCGGCATGACCGCATCGCTCGCCGTCTCGTCTGGAGTATCCGGACCCGCCTACGGGACAACAGTGGACCTGTCGGCGTCGATAAGCAGGGGCGATGTATCGCGGGTGGCGGTGCGCCGCGCGCAGTCCTCGCGCGTGCGCACATCGTAACAGCTGGCACCGACGTGGCGAGTGGTGTGCAGGTCAGTTCCAGCCGAGGCCGTCGGCGTAGATGGTCCTCTGGCGTGCCGTGCCTCGCAACCGAGTCCGATGGCGAAGAAGTTTTCCAGGTTCACCATATAACGTTCGCCGTGGCTGCTGACCGTGCGTGCTATCCACAGGCAGGTGCGGCTCGTCGGGCGTAAAAGCGCCAGCTGGCGCATTGATGCGTCCTGCGGTAGTGAAAGTGGCCGTCACGTTCCACAGAGGGCAGGTGCCGCCGACATGCGTGGAAGTGGAAGCCGGTGGCGGATTGACGTTGAGAGGTTTCCGGCGCGGCCGACACGCACGAAGGTGAACGGAACGCCGCGCAGGTCGCGCTGCAGCGTGACAGCCGGCGCAGATGGTTTCGTAACCAACGCCGAAGACCCGGCTTTAAGTATTCGATGTCGTAGCGGGAGTCCTCGGCTGCGGCATGGAACCGGCGGTGGAGTCAGGAGTGCCGCGCGCGCAGTAGGAGGCGAGCCCGCATCGCCAGAGCGGTTGATTCGGCGAGGTGAACTGCGCCTGGTCGATGTGAAGCTTTGCATGTGGTCGCGCGCCTCTAAAACCCCAGTACAGTGGCCATTCGGAATGCTTGCTGGCTGGAGCGAGCCGCGCGGCGAGGGTGAGTCTGCGCGCGCTGCGAGTTGTAGCGATGTAGGAACCCTGTCGCGTCAGTGGAGCAGTGCAGGATGCGCTACATGGTGAGACTCGCAGCCCGCGGCGATGGCATCTCGGTCGCGCGGATAGCGTCAGGTGTGACGTCCAGCCAGCGTTGCGCGTTTCCGGCAGCGCGGTGTCCAGGGTCGTGCAGGTAATTGCGATGGGTGTAGAAAAGGCCTGGACTCTCGTGGGGCATGGGGTGAGGTGTTGCGTTGCGGGGAGGCGTGCGTGTATGTCGGCCAGGGGCCAGGGGCGGTGCGGGCGTTGCGATAGCGCTGGCGGCATGGCGACCACTGCGCGGGCGATCGCGGGTGGTTATCCACCAGCTCTGCGAGTTCGGGTGACATCCACGGCGCACAGCACGTCTGTCCAGCGCGCGGCGTCCTGTACTTCGGCAAGGAGCCGGGAGTTGTCGTCGCGGGAGAAGAACGTAGCATCCAGCACTGGAAAAGCGCTGGTGATGCGGTCGAGGACGGGGTCGGTGAGGGGGCGGACGTCGTTCAATCTGCCGACGTAGCCGCGGCTGAGAGTCCGAGGGTGGCGGCGGAGTGATGCCCATGGCTCAGGCCGCAGTCGCGCGCGCAGGCGCTGCCGGAGCCTGAGCCAACGTAGGTCTTTCCCGTGTCCACCATAACGCGCTGTGGCAGTGAGCACGTCACTGCTAAGGGCTTTGGGTATGTTTCGCGTGAGCCTTGCAAAGTTCGATGGTAGGCAGACGGACGGGTGTTATGTGTGTCAAGGCGGGCGGTCTGGGCGGCTGGTCTCGCGGGTGTCATTTGCGCTTTTTGCGGTGTGGATTGCGGTGGTGTGTCAGGCGCGTAGTATTTTGGTTGATGCAAACGCACGAGTAGCGAGTATGAACTGCAGGGATTTTTATTCACAGGTTAGGGCCCTCGCCCAAAATGTTAGCTGAAACAAAAGTGAGGGCGCTGAACGAGTGCGTATGTGCGCATCTGACAGGTGCAGGCTACTAAACTCGCAGGTCATGCGCATAAAGGGGTTTCTGGTGGACTCGTGACACGCGCGCGTAACGGGTGGTCTGACTTCACCCGGAAAGCCGTACAGGCAAAAGCGCGACACGGAGGCGCGGCGACTGTTATTATGACGACCGTGACGCAATCGCTCACGGCAAATCACTGAAAACTGCCCAAGCGAGCTGCGCACGTTCCCGACCCGCACTGAAGTTCACCCATGGCACATCACTGGCCTGATTTTCGCGTGTTCGTGCCGATCCTACTACGATCGGTGACTCTGAAGCAGTCTTCACAGCTCCATGCATGATTTCGGCCACCACCCGATCGGACCAGTACGGCGAATTCCCTGCGAGAGGTCGGTCATCTCTCTCATTCCGCACGAGGGCGTGCTGTGGATCTTCCTGCATCACCCTTCTTGTTTCCGATCCCGCATCGTCTACGGAGCGTTCAAGCCATCGCCTGGGCGCGCACCAATTAACCCGCGGTAAGATCCGCTCGCACCAACGCAGGTGGCCTGACGGCTGCATGTTCGCGCACCAGTGATTGCTGTCACCGGCACTGTGCCGCTGGCGTTTGCCCGACCTTCCACATCCTGATCTCACTATGGGTGTCGCCCTGGTGGGCGTCCGACACGTTCGTTTGAACACGGTGTTATCTACGGCCAACCTGGTGGTACAGTTTCAGCTCGCTGGCCCGTGGCCATCTTCATCATCATTGCCATGGTGGTGGTGCTGTCCCGGCACCTCACGGCACGGTATCTCGACCACAGTGAGCGACCTGGTACCGCCCGGTGCTAGCGCACCGCGGTTCTCCAGTCAGAAACTGTACTCTGGTCCCCGCCATGGTCATGGTCATGGCGAACATTTCCATCCCGCTCGCACCGTACATGCGGCTGATTAGCTAGACGGAAAGGTTCACTTTTAATGAGCACTCACCTGAAACCACCCCGTCCCGAGTTCACTCCGCTCCCCGCTCGGTGCGATTGATGGCGTGACCATCGGGTCGGTTCTGAGCGCCAACGCGCCCGTCGGTGTGCCCTCCAGGATGCTTGGGAGTGGCAAAAGACCACTGCAACCTGGTGTCCCCGCTGAACCGTCGTAAGTTCCGCATCATTGTTATCGGTACCGGCCTGGCTGGTGCTGAGCTGCCGCAGCCCTCGGCGAACTCGGATACGATGTCAAAGCCTTCACCTACCACGATGCACCCTGTCGTGCACACCCATCGCCGCACAGAGGCGGTGAACTCCGCTCGTGGTAAGAAGGTGGATAACGACGGTGTACCGTCACGTCAAAGACACTGTCAAGGGCGGCGACTACCGCGGCCGTGAAATCGACTCGCTGGCGTCTGGCCTACGAACTCCGTTCGCGTCATCGATCACATGAACGCCATCGGTGCCCCTTCGCCCCGCGAATACGGCGGCACCCTGGCCACCCGTTCCTTCGGTGGTGCAGGTCTCCGCACCTACTACACCCGTGGACAGACAGGCCAGCAGCTGCAGTTGTCTGCTGCTGCGGCACTGCAACGTCAAATCCACCTCGGATCCGTGGAGATCTTCACCCACAACGAGATGGTTGATGTAATCGTCAAGGAAGACGAAACGGCGTGAGCGCTGCCACGGTGCGGTGATGCGTAACCTCATCAGTCGGTGAGCTGACCGCGCACACTGGCCACGCAGTCATCCTGGCACACCGCGCTGGCTGCGGCAATGTGTAGCTACGGCATGTCCACGCTGGCAAAGAACTCGAACGCTTCCGCCATCATGCGTGCCTACGACCAAGGTGCTCAGCATGGCATCCCCGTCGTTCATTCAGTTCCACCGACCGGCCTGCCGGTCAACTCCCGGAATGGCAGTCCAAGACCATCCTCATGTCCGAGTCGTTGCGTAACGACGGCCGCGTCTGGTCCCCGAAGGAGCCCAAAGACGACCGCGACCCGAACACCATCCCCGAGGAGGAGCGCGACTACTTCCTGAGCGCCGTTACCCGGCCTTCGGTAACTCTGGTGCCCCGCGATCGTCGCCTCCCGCGCCATCTCCCCAGCAGATCAACGCTGGCCTGGGCGTTGGACCGCCGTGCATTAACTCGGCGTACCTGGACTTCCGTGACGCCATCGAGCGTCTGGGTAAGGACACCATCAAAGAGCGCTACTCCAACCTCTTCCAGATGTACGAAGAGGCTATCCGGTGAGGACCCCTACACCACGCCCATGTGCATCGCTCCCCACCTGCCACTTCACCAGCGGTGGCCAGTGGATCGACTTCAACGAAACGACCTCATTCAAGGTCTTTTTCGCTGCTGGTGAGGCATCCTGACCTGACCACGGCGCTAACCGCCTGCGCAAACTCCTGCCTCTGCATCCGTGGACGGCTGGTTCACCTCCCATTCTCTGTAGCCGAACTACCTCGCCCGCTGCTGGGCACCGAGCGCGCTGACAACGACCCCGTAGCCGCTGAGGCAGTCAACCGCGCTCAGGCCCGCATCGACAAGCTGATGAGCATCAACGGCAACCACGGTCCTGAATACTTCCACCGAAGCTTGAGACATCCTGTACTTCTCCTGCGGTGTGGCACGCAACAAGAAGGACCTGGCTTCGGCATTGAGAAGATCCGCGAACTCCGCAAGGACTTCTGGTCTCAACCTGCGCATCACCGGCGAACCCCACGAGATGAACCAGGTGCTGGAGTACGCCAACCGCGTCGCTCGACTCACATCGAACTCGGCGAACTCATGTGCTGGACGCACTCGACCGCGACGAGTCCTGTAGGTGCCCACTTCCGTGACGATCACCTTCTGATGAAGGCGAAGCCGAGCGTGCACGACGACAACTGGTGCTTCGTATCCGCCTGGGAACCCGGCGGCCCCAGCATACATCCGCCACGCTGACCGTTTCTACTCGAAGCGATCCCGCTGCAGACAAGGAACTACAAGTAATGAAACTGCATCTTAAGATTTGGCGCTAAGCCGGTCCGACCGCTGAAGGACACTTCGAGTCCATTGATGTGGACGACGCTGTCCCACAGATGTCCATCCTGGAACCCTTTGACCACGTCAACGAGGGCTGATCGAAGCTCGGCAAAGAACCCTTCGCATTTGCATCGGACTCGCCGTGAAGGCATCTGCGGAACCTGTGGCCCTCAATGTCAACGGACGCCCCCTACGGCCCAGAGAAAACAAGCTCTCCTGCCACCAACGTCTGGTGAGCTGCAGCGATGGCGACACCCTGAAAATCGAGCCGCTGCGCTCCCGCAGCGTACCCGGTGATCAAAGACATGATCGTGGATCGCTCCGCACTGGACCGCGTCACGCAGCAAGGCGGCTACGTGTCCGTCAACGCGGGTACTGCGCCCGACGCTGACACCCTGCACATGAATCACCAAACCGCCGAACTGGCGCTGGACCACGCATGCCCGCATCGGCTGTGGTGCCTGCGTCGCAGCTTGCCCACGGTGCTGCACACCCGTTCACTGGTGCCAAGTTGGTTCACCTCTCTGCCGCTGCGCTGGGCAAAGAGCGAGGAAAGCGTGCACGCAGATGGTGGACGAAGTTGAAACCAACTTCGACCCTGCTCCCCCACGGCGAATGTGCTGACGTTTGCCCGGCAGGCATCCCCCTGACTGCGGTTGCAGTGGCGATCAACAGGAGCGGGCACGTGCCGCCCTTTCCGCCAAGGACCACTAAGCTGCACCTCAGTACGGTTTAATACGAAAGGCACACTAGCAATGTCTGATGCACATGCAGCTACCCAGCGTGAAGAGCAAACCTTCCGAGTGTTCGAAGGCGGCAGCCCACATCGACGGCTACACGCCCTGAGCCTCGATTCCCAGCACCCTCGCTGCAACGCAGTTCCACCTGGCTGGGAATGGGATTCATTCTCACCTCCTCGCGGGTCTAGGCGCTTTTGTCTTCGGACTCTTCCTCCAGCATTGCTGGAACCCAGGAAAATGGAAACACCTGCGCCATCATCGGCGCAGTGTTGGCCATTTCCCGCCTGGTCCTTGGATTCGGTCTCATCTACTACGGGCGCCGTCACTACCGCGCCTACGTGGCTGCCACCGGCCGCAAGCACAGAAAAACGGCCCCTGCTACATTGTGGGGGCCCGAACAGTCAGACTCGTGATAAGCGGGTTACTGGCACTTTCCAGAACAACCGCCGTCGTCGTTCGGGAATGTGGCGGCGGTTGTTGGGGCGTTGATGGGGTTTTGCGGGAGGGGCGGCGTCGATAAGCGGTGCGGGCGGGCAGGCGTGCTAGAGCGAACATTTGCGGAATCCTCACCCGTCAGCGCTGTTGCGTGGATAATGGAGGCCAGTGTCTGGCAAAGCCGCTGATGTAGCTGCTCAGGATCGTCTGGCGGTGCCTGGTCCGTCGCCTGAGGTGGAGGCGGAGCGACGTCGAGTCCTACGCCGTTACAAGGCCGTGGCCACCGGATTGCTGCTGGTTGCAGCGGCGGTTTATTTTGCCTGCCGGTGGGCCGAGGCGCAGCCAGGTGAGACGGCGACGTGGGTGGGATTTGTTCGCGCCGCGGCTGAGGCTGGGATAGATTGCGGTTTGGCGGACTGGTTTGCGGTGACGGCACTGTTCCGTAAGCCGCTGGGACTGCCGATTCCGCACACGGCGATTGTGCGGAATAAGAAGGACCAGATCGGGGAGTCGTTGAGCGGCTTTGTCGGCGAGAACTTCCTCAATGCGGAGTTGATTACCCAGAAGGTGCGCCCGCTGGGATTCCTGATCGCGCGGGGGAGTGGCTGTCGCAACCCGAGAACGCGAGAAGGTATCCAGCGAGGCGGGTCGACTGACGGCGAATATCGTGCGGGCGCTGGATCCGAAGGACGCGGAGGCGGTGATCAACACGATGTTGATTGATAGCTTTGCGCAACCCGAATGGGCCACCTGCCGGTCGGCTGTTGGAACAGCTCATTGAGGAAGGCCGCACCGAACCCGTCGTGGACGAACTGGTGCAGTGGCTGCATCGCAAAGCCCTGGGGAGCGAGGCGCTGATCACCCGCATCCTGGATGAGCGCCTGCCCACCTGGGCACCGCAGTTCCCGGAACGACGTTGTGGGCGACAAGGCGTACCGAGAGCTGGTGCACTGGACCAGCGCCGTGTCCACCGACCCGAACCACGAGGCGCGTCACGCCATCCGCCGCTTCCTCAACAATCCCGCGCGTGACCCGCAGGAAGATCCCACAATGATCCAGCGCGTCGAGGACATAGAAGCATGACATCGCGGGTCCACACCGTGCAGGGCTGGCCTCTGCGCTGTGGGCATCCACCTCCACCACGCTTATCGACGCCGCGGAAACCCCGACTCCTGCTCCGGCACAAGGTCGCAGAACTCGCCGTCAGCTGGGGAAACCAACTCACGTTCCGACGCGGAGTTGCGGGAATCCTGGACCGTCGCATCACCGGCGCGGCCGCATTCCTGGCGGACAACTACGCTGACGAGGTGACCTCCATCATCAGTGAAACCGTGAACGCTGGGACGCTGACGAGTGCCAGCGACAAGATTGAATTGATGGTGGGCAAAGACTTGCAGCACATTCGCCTCAACGGCACCGCTTGTTGGCGCCCTCGCTGGTTTACTGATTTACACCGTGTCGCACCTGGATCTTTGGTGCCCAAAGAACTTTGGGATTGAGTGAATTGTTGATTGACAGCTATGCAGACTATGTCGTCATCGCCGTGTGGGAGGCTTATGCGCAGATCGTCGCTATCTGCGGTGTTGTCGGCGCGGTGCAAGTCGGCATGACCCGGGAAGACGCTTTCCGCGCAGCCGACCGCCAATCCAAATGGGTATGGTTGGGGCTGCTGCTGGGTTCTGCTCGTCTCGTCCATCGGACTGGCTTACATGGCATCTCATGGCGATCATCGGGGTTGTGATCATTGGCATCTACTGGTTTGACGTGCGCCTCAGATCAAAGATATTTTGAGCGGTAACTATCAGTGGTAGGTTTACCCTGAGTTACCCTGACTTTAAAAATCGGGGAAACCCCGATGCTGGGGTGTGGTATGTAGCAGGCTTGGGGTTATGCGAAACCCAGAACAATCATTGCAGCCGTTGCTGCGCGTCAGCGAGTCTTGCCGCCATGGCTACTGTATCCATTCCGGCGCAGGCCGAACCTGTAAAACGACCGAGCGATTACGCAGGAAGACTGCCCAGAATACGTCAACAAGCCTGGCACAAGTTGCGGACGGATGGACGTTCCCATGGACTACTCCAACCCGGATGGCAAGAAAATCAGCGTTGGCTTTATCAAGGCCGCAGCTACCAAACCAGAAAAACGCCGAGGTGTGCTGTTTATTAACCCCGGCGGTCCGGGCGGCTCAGTGTACCACCAGTTCACCACTGTGGAGGGTTATCCTGATACTACGCCCGCTGGCCCAAAGAGGTGCGGGAAGAATGGGACATTGTGGGCGTGCAGCCGCGCGGTCTCGAGGGGTCCGACCTGCTGGAATGCGAGGAGGTCAACGCTGGTCCCATCGATCAGATCCAGCGCCTGGTGGATTGACTCAGCGATGCGTGTGACGCGAAAATGCCGGGCTATGCCGCGACGCTGACCACGGAGAACACTGCCCGTGACTGGGATCAAGTGCGTCAGGCCATGAGAGAGGAGAAGATCTCCATCTACGGCAATTCCTACGGAACAGTCCTGGGGTCGATACGCAACCATCATTCCCAGAGCACACCGACAAGGTGGTGCTGGATTCGGCTACAACCCTGATAACGATCATTCTGAGCAAGTTGATGGATTCCGCAAAGCCGCTCATGATTTTTTCGGTTGGGTCTCTCAGCACGATGACGTCTACCACATGGGAACGACACCACGAGCTGTGTACAAGTCCTGGGCAGAGCGGGTGAGGCAGGAAACCGGTGATCCCCAACATCCGCCGCCAGCTGCCGAGGAAGAGGACCTGCCGGACGCGCGCTAGGCTCCACTGGAAGCATCGGTACCGAGGCTATGACCAGGGTGGATCCGACGGCAGTGAAGGCCGAGGGTTGTTGACGCAGTTGACGCACCCCGGTTCGAAACAGAACCAGTCCGCGTCCATGCAGCTCTCCGTATGGGACTGAGTCAGCCTGCTCTGTGGCCGTGGGTTGCTGGAAAACTGTCCAGCGCCGAGCCAGTGACACTTCCCGACAAAGTCTTGGAAGCCCTGAGTGAAGTAGGGAACATGCCCCTCATGGTGGAGTGCAACGACCGCGCCCACCCCGTTTACCTGGATAGGATGATTTCGGGACCATGGGGCCAGACCGTCAGACCCTTTCTCCGATATAGACCTGACCTCCAGCGGCATGACGTGTTCCGGCATCACCCCAGAGCACCCGGCCCCGGATATTACGGGCGAGAAGTTGGCTGTACGGCCTTTGCGTAAAATCCAGGGCACTAGTGACCCGAACACCCCTGTATGAGACATCTCGACAAGATGGCCACCGCCATGCGCAGCCACGTACTCACCGTCGATGGCCCAGGTCACGTGCAAACGTAGTACCGATAACCCTCAGTTGGGTCCCCGTTATTACCGAGTACCTGCGCACCGGAACTGTGAACCAGACCCGCATTCCTGGGACCGACCCGAAACCAGAGCGCCAGAACCATGCTTTTCAAACTTATTCTGAAACCAACCTGGTCACCTGGCTGGCACTCATCATGTCCAACACAGTGCTGGCCGTGGTCATGTCACTGAACATTGTTGATCGTTGCGGGCGTGCGCTCCACGGGCGAAACCCAGGAAGCCTACATATCGCTTGGTTCCACCGCGTTGCTCCTGGTGGTGGCCACGAGTTTGGTATCCCCACGTTGGTCACTAATTTCACTCTCCGGGCTGCAGCACCCCGTGGTGGCCAGGTGGCAGCTGGTGGCATGCTGCTCAGTCAAGCGGCCCGCATTCTCAGGGCGCAAGTGCTCGTGGCGTCCACGCTCACCGGCGTGATTGGCGCGGCCTTCGCCTGGCTGCTGTGGTACCCCCTATGCGCATACTGTGGCCACCAGTGGACTACCCACGAGTCCCGCGCTCGACCAGCCCATCCCCGCACCGGCGCTGGTCATCGCCATAGTAGAGTGTTGCGGGAATGAGCCTGCTCACTGGGCTGATGGGTGCGCGCCGGGCGATGCGTGCAGAGCTGGTGGACGGGGCGTCGATAAGCGGTGCCTTCCGTCGTACGCGCGTGGGATTGTTCGAAAACTCTGTGTCGTAGCATCCCTCGGGGTGGGGCGCTCTATTATGCGATTGCGCAGGCTGAACCGCCTGCAGAACATTGATGAAATGGGGGAATGCTTGGCGCTTACGTGGGTGTGGGTGCTGCTGAGCGTGGTGGTGGCGCTGTGGGGCCAGATATTCTGCGCGTACTGTGGCGATGCTGCGGGTGCTGCCGATTACGGCGACACCGTGGTTCCTGGCTGTTCGCGAGGCGCAGGCGCGGCCCACGCTCACCGGAACCCTCATCATGCCCATTGCTATCGCGGCGAGTACGACGGGATGGCGGGGATGTCGATAAGTAAAATTCCGGCAGGTGCTCGTGAGCATGAGAGGTCGGACACTGAAGTATTATCCGCACCGCTCAGCATATCCCTGCTCCTTTGTCGGCGGGACCATCGTTGTGGCTCTGCGGCCTGCGGGCGTCCGTGGTGCCTCATCGCCCTCAGACCCCGGCAACATGACGCCCAGTTGCTCTACACACTCCGGCGCGCACCCGACGAGCTGCTCACACAAAAACTCTGATGGAAACCCTGGTACCCTCATTCTTGCCGGATTATCGCCTACGGGACGGTAATCATCAACGATGTGTGCATGACGTTCGCGTTCGCGCGCGCGGGCCGCTGCCCATGACGCAGCTCAGCATGCCCGCCGGAAGTACACTTGCCGTCCTCTGCCTTGGCATCGGCATTGCCGCCACCATGCTCTGGAGCATTACCTCACCGAACCCGCCGCAATACCACCGAAAGGACACTCAGCCATGCTGCTCCAAGCGCTTAACCTGCACAAACAATACGACGACCTACCAGTACTGCGAGGCGTGAACGTCGACATCCACGAAGGCGAATTCGTGGCCATCATCGGGCAATCCGGGTCCGGCAAACCACGCTTCTGCACAGTCTCAGCGGGCTCACCCCCATCGATCGTGGCGACACTCTTCATCGGCGAACACCGCATCACCAGCAAAGACGCCTCTTTTCCGCCGGAAACGACGCCGCGATGCCCGGCGGGCTGCTATAGCGAAACTGCGCCGCGACCACATCGGATTCATCTTCCAAGACCTCAACCTCATCGAATCCCCAACGGAAGACAACCTGCGGCTTCCCGCCAAACTCGCCTGAGTTTCCGTCCCTGATCAGAGATTAACGACGCCCCCGACTACGTCGGCCTCACAGGAAAAGCACATGCTCACTCCCCGACCAGCTCTCCGGTGGGCAACGGCAGCGCGTGGCTATTGCGCGTGCGCTGGTGCGCAAAACCCCAGTTACTATTCGCGGACGAGCCCACCGGATCGCCTCGACGTGCACACCAGTGCGCAGGTCATGGACCCTGTTGCGGCAACCGTCACGCCGCACACGGCGCTGGTGATGGTCACCCACAGCCTTGATACTGCCGCCACTGCTGACCGGGTGATCATCCGCCGACGGGGTCAACCACGCCGAACTGCGCACACCCAGCGTGGAGGAGCTGTTTCATGTGATGCATGGGTGAGGGGATGGCGATGTTTAGCAGGATAGGTCCACCGCTGGGTACGGAATTGGGTGTTTTCCGAACCTGGCGGTGGACCCACTTGGCTGGGGAATGTTAGGTCTGCCAAGAAGTTTGCTTATCTCCAGGTCGGAAAATGGGGTGTTTTCGTGTTTGAGCATAAGTAAACTTGATCGCCCCTCAGGGTTTTCCTGATTTTTCAAAGATCAGGAAAACCCTGTGCGCATAAGCATGTTGGGGAGCAAGCCAAAACCATGAACCCAACACAAACCACTACAAACCTCGTCGCGCTATCGGCGCTTGCGCTCGCGGCGCGGACCGCTACTGACGAACAGGGGCAACAACAATGAAATACCTTGGCATCGGACTGACCAGCGCGACTTTCGCCTTCTTCCTCTCCCTGAGCACCGGGCTACTTGATGCGGGTATACGGGCGCACGGCGACGACCAGCAGTGATCACCGCACTTGGTGGAACCACATTCGGGATCAACATCCTTGTTGGCATAATCGCCATGATTGTCGTGGCAGTATTGTCGCTCAAGAGGCGCGGTGACGGGCGAGCCAGTCCAATCAGGGATCGTTACGCTCAACGCTCACTGGCCAGCGTCGTAGGCGGCGGCATCGGCTCGTCACTGAGCTATGTCCTGTGGCCAATGCACGTGCAGATGCTGGTTGGGACCGGCGTATTCCCGCACGATCCGCTCAGCGGGTCGCTGCCGATTAATGCTGTGACCAGCAGCCTTGGGGGCGTCGCTCTCACGGGACCATCGCCGGGGCTTATTGGGGCGAAGGCAGGGCGCGCCGTGCGGGGAAGCGTGCAACGTTTCTGCCGTCTAAGCTACCCAGGTTGGTCTGATTGCGCAAACTAGTCGGGATCGCGCGGCTGGAGCTGATTGAAACCGAGCCGCCGAGCCGTATGGGCTGGCGCATCTTCAGCGTCTTCCTTGGGTTGTCCACCATTGCTGGGGCATCCTCCATCTACCGTATGATCGCCAACGCCCAGCCGACCGGCAGCGAAGATGCCTATACTATCTACTTTGCGATGGGTGCGATGCTCTGCCCGCTGCAGCATTCCTCGGCGGCATCCTCGTCCACACCATCGGCGCAGTACTGGCCACGCTTATGGGCAACGGCGACGGTGAACAACACCATCAGTCGTGTCACCCGCGCCGGGTCGCTGGTCCCGCCGCTTTGGCCCGCTTGCCGCTGCGACCGGAATCAGCTGAGCATGTGGGTCACCAAGATGACTCAGAAATTTAGCGTCGAGCAAGCAGACAGTCACCCCATAGAAGCCATCAAAATCTTCAGCGGTCCCCATCGGCATCCCTCATCGTCGCACTGATCATCGTTCTGGCCAGCGCTGGCTCCGGCAGGCGGCGTAAACAGCAACGCCGTCTGGTCCACCGTGCTTTATCGACGCCGTGGCCTACCTCACCATCAGCACCACCATCGCCTATTCCCTGATGATCATCAACGAGGTCATCACCTCAGCCGTCCTGCGCAACGGTCCTCTTCCAGATTTTCCGACTACGCTGCCCGATTGGCGAGCATTCGCCGTTGTCCTTGGTGGCGTTGGTATTCGGATGATTATTGTGTGGGCGCGGAGTCGGAGGAGATGGGGAGCGCCTTTGGGAGTGGGAATGTAGGAGGTTGCTGGGCTTATGAATGATAGGGGTGTGGTTATTTGAGATGTGGGGGGAGGAGTTAGGCTGGATCGGGAGTAGGAAAGTGTAGAGATTGAATTGTGGGGCAATGGTGTATCCCTAGTTCCATATTCTTGGGTTAGTCTTCAACTAATTCGTTTGAAAAAGATATATTAAAGACCGCGCCATCAAAATTTGCATCAATCTTCTTTAGGAATTTGATTGCTTCGATGGATTCTTTCGACAATGACAAAAACTGTGCGCCCACGGCTGTTGTCTCGCAAAAGGTTGTGTTATTGAAAAATATATCTCCATGAAAATTGCACCATCAAGGGAAACTATAAAATCCGCCTCGTTGAAAAATGTATTTCCGTGAAAATGTGCCTGATCAAACAGTGTCACGTCTTTGAAGATTCCACTTATGCTCATGTTGTAGAAGTGGCAGTGTCTAAAATCAAGCTCAAAGTCTTCAACTTCTTCTTCATCTTTTTCGAGTCCGGTGATTATTGTATGTTGAACCATTTCTTTAAACTTAAATAGCTCGGGGCTGGGTCTTCATTGATCTCGTCCTAGCTGTTGGATCATCATGTTAAGGCATATTTGCTGTTCGGTTAATGCGTCATGTGGGTTATCTTTGTGAAAGTATTTCCATTCATTTGCTAGTGCTGCTAGCATGTATATTCCTGATTCTCGTTTGGTAAAGTTGTCAGTGACAGCATTTCGGTGATTAAGGAAAACCTTTTCACGTAGTTTATATTCATGTTCTCTTCCGTGTCTTTTCTTCTATGTATCCTGCTTCCGTGCTGCTCGTCCAGTGAGCCAGGCGAGGCCAGCTGCACTTATGCCAATGATGCTTGCACCTAGAGTTGCTAAGGGCTGGGCTGCCACAGTCCAATCCCACGAAAAATCCCAGTCGCGAAGGCAAGAACCCCGCCAGCGTAAAAACCCACCCCACCAGAAATCGTCACTACTAAAATAATCTTTAGCCCATTTCATAAACTTCCCCACCTACCACCACTCCTCATTACCCGCACCAACGCATTCACGAAAAATATTATCAACCCCGCCGCCTTCACTATGGAACAGCGAAAAATCGACGCGGGCGAGTGGGTGTCGCGGCGTCGATAAGCGGTGGGAGTTTAGTCGAAAATGACGGTTCGGTTTCCGTGAGACCCTGAACACGGTCTTCGAGGTGGAATCGCAGGCCGCGGGCGAGGACGATTTTTCTCGGCGTCGCGACCGAGTCGTTGCATATCGGAGGGGGTATCTTTGTGGGACGCGAATGACGTCCTGTTCGATGATCGGGCCGTCGTCGAGGTCTTCGGTGGCGTACTGGCAGGTGGCGCCGATGAGTTTCACGCCGCGTCGATAAGCTCTGGTGATAAGGGCGCGCGCCCATAAAACGACGGCAAGAAACTGTGGTGAATATTAATTGCCTCACCTGACCACATTTCGCACAAACCGGCGGCAGAATCTGCGCTGAAACGCGCAAGAACAATGGCGTCGGACTTCCGCATTCACAAGGTCAGCAACCTGGTCGAAAGCCTCTACGTTTACCCACCGCATCCTTCGGAGAAAGACATACGTGAAAGGTATGCTGAGCCTGGGCAACTGGCCGCAAACCTCGTGATTACCGATCACCGCAGCCACATCCATCGGGTAATCATTCTGCGCAACCCGCCCCAACAAATCATGCAGACAATGACCCTCCTGGACACCAAAATCACGGCCTTCGGCTTCGGCAGTATCCCACAAACGCCACCGACATCCGGGCCCATTTCGGACGCGACTCCGCAAAACGCTGGCTCAGCTCGTCAAAGCCCATGCTAATCGACGCCGCGCGCACAGCCTGACGGGTAAAAACCAGCCGCTCTCCGGGTCGGTGAAAAACCTGCCTCTGTGATCCAGCCGCCAATATCGGCAATGAAAGACGACAACTTAGCCACAATTCCTGCTGTGTCGGGGCAGCTCAACGTAAGGACATACTGGCGTTCGTCGGTGGTGGTATGCGCAGCTGGAATGGTCATTCTGTGCATTGTACTAGGAAAGCTTGGTAAGGTGATCCGAGGGAGGGGGATCCATGGAGCTTGTATTTCGCGCGACTCGTGATAACGCGGGGCGTCGCGCGCTCAGCCGAGGGGTGCTTTCTGGGACGCACCTGCGTTTGGCTCTGGGAGTCTATGTGGAACGGGACGGCTTTAATGAGCTGCCGCCGTGGGAACAACACCGGCTACGAGCACTTGCCCTTGGGTGCTAGCGGGACGCGAGTCATTGCTGGTGTCTCGCCGCGTTGCTGTGGGGGATGTGGGTGAGGGTTGGACGAGATGATCCGGTGGAATACGCTATGAACAGGGGAAGCAAAGACGTTGGGGGTGGTCGGCGGCTTAGGGCGTTGCTCGGGGAAAGCAGCTATGTGGATGGGAAAATAGCCAAAGTAGCTACCATCCCGCGTGTGCTCTTGGATCTGGCCAGATACCACAGCTTTGAAGACTGCTTTATGGCTACGAGCTGGGTGGTGGCGCACGACGCATGCCCGCTCGCCGAATTGCGGGAAGCGGCTCTTAGCGATGAAACCCTTACGCGTGTGCTTGATCTTGTTGACCCCTATGTTGAATCAGCCGCTGAGGCGTACTTTCCTGGGCGCAAGTGCGCAAAGATGGGGTGATCGACGCAGCCGCAGGTCACAGTGGCTGATTCTCGTCTGGCTACGCGGCGGCCGGACTTTCCAGATCAGGCGAACACGGATTGTGATTGAAATATCTGGCCTGGGTAAATACGGACAGACTGCCGAAGAACAACAGTTTAACGTGGAACGTGCTACCAATCGTTATGATCGTTTGGTCACCGCCGGATACACCATCTGGCGCACTCGCCAAGGACGTGTTCTCTGGGTTTGCCTACGGGATGTGCTGCGGCGGTACAAGGAAATGCGAGAGCGGGAGTCGATGTGAGCGCTGGACTGGCGGTGGCTCGTACCTGATCTGATCGAGGAAAGTGAATGTCCCAGGATCCACCATTTTAAGAAGTTGGTGGATCCTGGGACAAAAATAGGGGCTGGTGTCCCAAAACCATCAACTAACCGGAAAATGGTGGATTCTGGGACAAACCACAGTTCAGCTCGACGAGGAGTGGGACGCAGAGGCAGCCGGCGCGATGACCTGGCGCAAAGACCTGAGCGACAGCAAAGAAGACAAGGACCCATCGCACCCGCCGCAAAGAAAGCCCCGGCCACACAACGTGTGACCAGGGCTTTTCAGGCGACTAGCAACTGGAAACTAGCAGCCAGCCCGGCCGGAACCGGCGAAACCGGCCCGGCCAGAATCTACGCCGACGGGTAGATTCCATCTTCGCCGAGGCGGGCGTCGGGGTCGAGAAGCAGGGCGATTTCTGCTTCGTGTGCTCCGACGGCGGGGAAGCGGCGTCCGTCGATCACGCTGAAGAGTTCAACGTGTCCGACCATGCCTTCTTCGAGGCGTCGGGCACCGGCGGCCAACCGCGCATTGGCGGATGCGCGCCATTCGTCCACGGAGTATCCAGCGGCGTCGAGTGCTGCTTCGAACACACCAGGGTGTGCGAGCACTACCACGGCGGACACGTGGCCGAAGCCCAGCGAAGTGAGCACGCCTGCCTTCACCGCACCGGCACCCAGTGAGAGGGGAGCGCGCAGCCAGACCAGGGGCTTAGCCAGGGGCTCGATGGCCGGGTCAACGCAGTCGAGGGATGCGTTTTGCGGCAGGTCGCCGGTGGCCAGGATGTGGCAGAGTCCTGCGGTTTGAAGAGCGCAGCGCCACCCTTGGCATGTCCGGTGAGGGTCTTCTGGGAGACCACGAACAGCGGGTTTCCGGCGTCGTCCCAGGGCACTCCACAGCAGGCTGTGGAGTTCGGACCCGTTGGGGTCGTTGGCGTTGGTGGACGTGTCGTGTTTGCTCACTACGCGTACGTCGTCGGGGGTAAGGCCAAGACCGTTCAACGAGCGGGCCAGGGCGGAGTTGGTTCCTCCTCGTCCGGCGGCAAGCGCACCGAGTCCCGGAGCTGGGATGGAGGTGTGGATGCCGTCGGCGTAGGACTGTGCGTGGGCAACCACAGCGTAGACAGGCAGTCCGAGCTTGGCGGCGACGTCACCACGCGCGAGGAGGACGGTGCCTCCGCCTTCGGCTTCGACGAAGCCTGCGCGGCGGCGGTCGTTGGCGCGTGAGTAGAAGCGCTCGTTGATGCCCTTAGCTGCGAGTGCTGCGGATTCGGCGGTGGCGTTCATGTCGCCGAAGCCGGTGAGGGATTCGACGCTGATGTCGTCAATACCGCCGGTGACCACGAAGTCGGCTTTGCCGAGCTTGATCTTGTCCACGCCTTCTTCCAGGGACACGGCTGCGGTGGCGCAGGCACCGACGGGGTGGATCATGGATCCGTAGCCGCCGACGAGGGACTGCATGACGTGTGCCGCCACCACGTTGGGCAGGGCTTCCTGCAGGATGTCGCTGGGTCGTTCTTCGCCGAGGAATCGGGTGACGAAGACCTAGTGCAGGGATTCCATGCCGCCGATACCGGTGCCCTGGTGGAGGCGACATCGGCCGGGTGGACGATGCGGAGCAGTTCGGCGGGGGTGAAGCCTGCGCTGAGGAACGCATCAACGGCGGTGACAAGGTTCCACACGGCGATGCGGTCGAGACCTTCGATCATGGTGCCGGGGATGCCCCAGTTGGCGGGGTTGAAGTCGGTGGGCAGCTGACCACCAACAACGCGGCTGAGTGTGGCTTTGCGCGGGATGCGTGCCTGGGCGCCACGCTTCTTGTGCACCAACCATTCGCCGTCTTCGGTGGGGCTGATGCTGGTGGTTGCCGGGTCGGCGTCCACGTAGTCCCGGGCTTCTTCCTCGGTGGCCACGGTGAAGGAGATGTCGCGGTCGAGGTAGACGGTGGCTACGTCGATGGAGCCTTTCGTCAACGAGGGTGTAGTCGTCCACGAAGCGGCGGATACCGGCGCGGGCAACCACTTCGTCGCGGAAGCGGTCGTAGATGTCTTCCTCGGCGACGGCTTCGCCGGAGGCGTCGTACCAGCCGGGTGTGGGGTCGTCGGACCAGTTGACCAGGCCGGTCATCCAGGCGAGTTCCAGCACACCGGCGGCGGTGAGGTCAACGTCGCCGTCGCGTTGATGCCGTATTCCGCGAGGGTGCGGGTGCGGCCGAGCCCCAGGAGGAGACTTCTGCCCAGGCCGACAATAACCACCATGTCTTCCAGCGGCGTGGTGACTTTACCCAGGTCAATGCCGCCTGCCTGCTTCGGTGCGGCGGGAGAGGGCAGCGCGTTGATGGTGACGGGCTTCTCTTCAGCCTCTGCACTGTCTGAAGTCAGGTCCAGCGATGCGGCCAGTTCCGGCAGGGACACGTTGGCGTCGGCGAGCCCACCGGTGAAGTCCGCGTCCAGGGTGCTTTCGGTTGCCTCGGCGCGTGCCGACGGGCGTGCAGAGTCCCAGGAGTTCCTCGGAGATTTCGTCGGGTGTGTACACGTGGATGCCGTGCTTCGCACCAGCGGCACCAGCGGGTCGTTGCCGCCCATCAGGTTGGTACCAGCCACCCAGCCGATGCGGGCCTGGGCGAGGGACACGTAGTCCGGCCAGACGCTTTCAGCGGTCCATTTCGCCAGGATGGCGTCGAAGGCTGCCTTGACTTCGCCGTAGGCGCCGTCGCCGCCGAAGGTGCCGCGGTTCGGGGAACCGGGCAGCACCACGTGCACGCGGGAACCAACGCCTCGGGAGGCAAGATCTGCGACACCGGCGATGGTGCGCTCCACGCTCCACAGCAGCAGGCGTGCCTGGTTTTCGCAGCGCCGGCATCGGCCAGGCTGCCGGACACGCGGGGTGCGGCGACAGGGGAATACCAGGGCTGGGGGTCAACGCAGGCTTGGTGACCTTCACGTCTTTACCCACGGTGACTTTCTGCTCGGTGCCAATCCACTCGCACCAGGGAGTCCACGTCACGGAAGGAGGACATGTTGGCGGGCACCAGCCACAGCTTCGCGTGGGCGGAAGCGTTGTTGGCGTAGAGGGTGCGGGCGGTCCTTGCGGGCACTGGCTGACGTTGGAGGCCGTCATGATGACAGTTGCGCCGCCTCGCCAGCAGTTTCTCCACCAACGCACCGGCGATGGAGCCGGGGCTGCGCCGGCGACCAGGGCAACATCCTCGACCCACGGCCTGGGCTCTTGGGTGGCAATCTCGACACCGAGGCAAGGGTCTGCTTTCAGTTTCTTGTCGGAGGTCTGTCCAGCCCACCATGCGGCCTGTTTTGCTACAACCTCACCGGTTCCGGCGAAACGCTGCACAGCAATGTCGGCGCCGTTTGCTGGCGGGCGAGGTTCTCGCGGGCGCTGGCTCAGCGGTCGTCGAAAAGCACGCGCGCTGTTCGTCGAAGGTGGGGGTGACCATCTGGAACCACTGCGGATCCAGCGGGCCCACCGCGTCGATGAGGGCGGTGTCGGAGGTCTCGGGTTCCGCGGGTTCGGGGGTGAGGTGCCCCAGCTGGTCCAGGATAGTGCGTGCCGTAGCAGCGAGCATACCTTTCCGGGCCGGTGACGGTATCGGCGTAGGCATCCAGAGCAGCAGAATCAACCACGCCGCCGCCACCGGCAGCATCACCGCTCCCAGGGAGACGGACACGCCATGCGCGGCAGCGACGTTGGTCACCGCGGCGTCGATAAGCGCATCCAGGGCGGCCTTGGAGGAGTGGGATTGTCGGAGGGCAGGGTACCGGCATCGCCGCCGCGGCACGGACTCGCCGTCGCGGGTGCCCAGCACCAGCTCGGCCTCCACGTGCACCGCCCATGACTCGGGCAGACCCCCAAGCGCCGGTCACGCGGTCACGACGTAGGCGGGCTTTGTGCGACGCCTGGCCCGTCAGGGTCCGCAGGCGACCAGCACAACCTCCGACAGCACCGCCGAACGCACGGTAGCCGGGGGCGGCGGTACACGCGGCGTCAGCGATCGACGTCCGCCTCGCCGCACCGTCACTGGTGTACACCTGCAGCTCGGTGACATGTCCATGAGCAGCTGGTTACGGCGGGAGGATACGCCATTGGTGAGGGTCTCCGTGCGTCGCCACACCCGCGATCTGGTCCAGGCGCACCTTGTTCTGGCACCGCAAAACAGGAACATGATCGCATCCGCAGCGGTAAAACGCAGCTCACCAGCGGGAGAGCCACCGTCGGTGCGGCGGGAGCGCGGTGCCGGAGCAGCCCAGCGGCGGGTGCAGGCTCAACGGGTGCCTCGGCGGGACCGCCTCAGTGCAGGTGCTTCTCGGCCCGGGGCGGCTTCTCCACCACCGAGCGACCGGATCGGCCAGGTTCACGGCATCCGCGTCGCGCTCGACGTTGAACACGCGCACCGATGCGCCAGCGTTCTCCGCAAGATCCAGGTGCGGGCGGCCAGGTTGGCCAGCGTGGGTGCAGAGGCCAAACCAACCTCCACAATGCGCTCCGCACCTTCGCCCTCGTTGATCAGCAGATCCTGCGTCTCAATCCAGCGGACCGGGGAGGCGAACCGCAGCTCAACAGCTCAATCATGAGCACGCGGGCAAGCTTGGCGGAGAGCGGTGGCCTGGCGCTCAAACCGCCGCTATCCAGCAGTTTTTCCAGCGGTTCGGAGGAACAACATCCAGAATTGCTCTCGGCGAAGTCGCGGGTCAGCTCGAAGGGGCGGGCCACCAGGTTCGGCACGTAGCGGTCAACCAGGGCGTCCACATCCAGTTCCTCCGGCAGCAGCGAATCCAGCTTGGCGGCAAACGCCGGGACCGGGGCAGAACGCGGAGTGGAAGGGCACGTCAATGCCGGGATTTCCACGTAGGCGCGCCTTCCGCCGCGCTCCTGGGCATCCGCAGCCAGGGCCTTTCAGGTTGGCGACCGTGCCGCCACGGCATACCGCTGGCCAGCCACGTTGAAGTTCACAACTCCAGGAACTCCCCGGTGCGTTCGGCGATATCGGCAACGTAGTCCACGACTCCGCGCTCGCTCAGCCCGAACATATTGGGAGCGCAGCGCACCCAGCGTAGTTGAGCGTCCGGCGGCGTCCGCGCTCAACCAGGGAGTGCATGGCGGAGCCGCGGAGAACACAATGTCGATCACGGCTTCCAGGTCGAAGATGTTGGCCAGGGAGGCCAGTGCCGTGTACTCGCCCAGGAGTGTCCCGCGTAGAGGGAGCCGGGCACAATGGTGCCGCTTCGCGGAGGCGTTCGGTTCTGGCCGTAGGCCACCACGGCCAGAGCCACCTGCGTGAACTGCGTCAGGGACAGCACGCCCTGGGGTGGCGGAACACGGTTTCGCCCCACGCGCAGGACGGTCGGGTTCTCGTCCACGATCTGCACGATGGAGAATCTGAGTTCGTTGCGGGTGTGGGAATCGGCGCGCTCACACGGCGCGGGCCGCAGCGGAGGCAGAACGGTCGCCCGAAGCCATGCTGCTTTTGACGGGCCCGGGTACACGTAGGCGGTGGTGGGCGGTGCGCGCAGCGCCTGGCCGCGGGACACCACGTTGCCGTCCACGCGGCAGTAACCTCCACGGCAGATGGCGCCGCGGGCGGAGCGGCCGATGCGTTCAACGGTGATGTCCACGGCGTCGTTAAGCTGCGACCATGCCGAACATGGAGTAGGGTCCAGTGATGAGACGGGAGGGCGCTTACCAGCGGTAGCCAGGTGGTGCTGCGCGGTGGCCGACAGCCACATGCTGCACCAGGGAGCCTCCAGGCCCACGAGACGGGCGGCGTTGGTGGAGGTGTGGATCGGGTTGCAGTCGCCGGACACCATGGCGAAGGGGGTCATCGTTTGGCGGGCGCGGGTGACCACGGCGCGGCGCAGGAAGTGGCGCGGAGGTCCACAATCTCCACGTCGACTCCACCCCAGTTGGGGTGCAGCGACGGTGCCCGAGTGCTGGTCACGCGGCCGCGGATGGCAAAACGCTCCATACGCTGGCGACAACCTCACCTCGGAGGTGAGCGCCAGGTTGACGGTGATCAATGCGTCCTGATGCGGATTCTCCAACGGGGAGGTTTGGGCCCACCCGATGGTGCGGGAATTGGCCAGCTCTCCAGCGGAACCAGCAGCTCCACGCAGTGATCCAGGCGCACGGCGCCGAGCAGGCCCTCGATCACCGGGCAGCCGCCGGCAGGTACGCAGAACCCAGGGCGGCGTAGATGGCGGGCCAGCAGGGCCCCACCAGCGCATCGGCGGTGCCTGCGTTTCAGCGCCTCCCCATCCAGGTCGCCCAACGGAATGCCCGCGCCCGACACGGCGGTGTGCTGAGTGAGCAGGGTTGCGGGCAGGGTGAAAGGCGAATCCCGCACCACGCCAAACGTGGTGCCTTCGGCTCCACCGTGGCAGGGGAATCAATGCTGTCGCCCGCAGCGGAGGGTGGAACCCACGCCCGCGACGGCGGCCAGCAGGCCATACACGGCGTCCGGCAGGGCGTCGTGATCCACCACTGGGATGCCCGTGGCCGTGGCCTCGGACAATGCCACCGGAATGTCTACCTGGGTGACCACATAGGCGTCTTCGCGCCGGGGTCCAGGTCGTCCCATCACGGAATCGGCCAGCACGCGGATGGTCCACACGTCGCTGGTGGGATCGGTGGGGCGATGATGTCCACAGCCTCCGGTGCCAGCGCATGAGCCGGGTTATCAATCAAAATGGCATGCCACACGATATGTGCGGTGCGCAGCAGCCCCTCGCCGTCGGCGACCCCGCCCAGGCGGGCAAAACACCTTCGCGGGTGTGCTGTTGGCACTGAGGGTGTCTGTGCATGCCTGTTCAAAACGACCCAGCAGGTCAGCCACCGGCTCGTCGATACGATCAATACCGTGCCACCGACACCGGGCCTGGGATCACGCGCACAGCATCGGCGGAGTAGCGCTCGTCCCAGACTGCCACAGGGTATCTCAAGCCCCACCAGCGTGCCAGGTCCGCATCAATGGCGGGCACCACGGTATCGGCTTGTGGTGCTTGCGGCACAGGCCAACTAAACCACGCAGCGTCGCGGGCACCCACCTTCAGCTCGCGGGCCTGCGTACCCGACAGCAGCTTCGACGGCTGCCGGACCATCCTCCGCATCTCCAGGGTGGGGAACAACGTGACCACCGCCGTGATCCACTCCGACAGGCGGGCCTCACACGGTGCAGCAGATCAGCAGCGATCCGGCCAGTCGGGTCCGTCCAGGGTGCGCCAACCACAAAACGCTGCAGCCACTGGGCGCAGGTCATCTCCAGATCACCGAAATACGGCTCGCCGTCTTATTCAGCGCGGCAATAATCCCATCGCGCCGGGCAGCCACGGCCTCGTCGCTGGGCTCAATGGAGGAAATCAGGCGAAAACACGCGGCGAGGCGTTATCCACCGTGCCACGTCCGCGTGCAGGTGCGACAGGCCGGAGGTCGCCGCCGCCACGGACTCGCCACGGCCGACCCAGCCGCCGCTGATCGTTGGGATCCACGCCGATCCCCCTGAGCAGCTTCTTGACCTGCGGAGACGTCTTTCGCCTCCTTGGCGGTCGCGGCTGCGGTGCCCACCAAAATGCCGTCCACGGCGCGGCGGGGCGTGGCACTGGGCAGCCCAGGAAACCCGTCAGGTATTCTGCGGCCTTCTCCGTAGCCAATGCCAGCCCGCCCACACACAGCAATTACGCGCTGGCGGCGGATTCCCGCCGTAGCGGCCAGCAACAGGTCATCCAGGTTCACTTCCAGAATGGCGGCCGCCGCCGGCGTGGCCGTCCTCCACCCGCATGATGATCATGGCATCCGGGTTGTCCTCGCGATCGGTCCGCACAGAGGCGAATCTGCTCCACGGCGCCCGGCTTTGCAAACCGTTGAGGGGAAGCCATCCCTGTGCAGGCTCTGGATCAGCCCTTAGCTTCCCTCCAACTGGGGATACCGGCGGGACACGGTCACGCCGCTGATGGAGGTAGCCTGCGGCGCGAGCGCGCAGAAACAACAGCGCTGCGCGTGCCAAACGCAGGTTCCACATGGCGGTCGTGAAGAACATGGAGTTGGTCCGTGCTGCGACGGCCCGGCTGCAGCGCCACCGCCGTCAGCGATTCTTGGTGAACACTTCCTCCGAATACTGGCCACCACCGGCCAATCTCGGCCCAGAAACTAGCGTTAGCGGCTGCCGCGACAATATCGGTCCACCGTGGTGCCATGCCCGCCAGCAGGATCGGGGAGTAGCTGGTCAAGTGGCATAAACGCGGTGACAACTCTTCACGCTGCCGGTCCGGCAAACTCCACCAGCCTGCGAACTGCCCGTAGGTGTCCTCCTGCGGGATGGTGGTACCGGGGAGTGACCCAGCTTGTCGTGCGATCCGCAAGCGGCACCAGCGGGCAACGAGGGCGATGCCGCGGCCGTCGAGAAGTTTGGCGGTGGTGATGCGGCCAGGCCGCGACCCGCCGGTGTCTAGCACGTGGGTGATCCGGTGCGCTGGTGGTCAGCGCCGACAACTCTGCAGGGCCAATCGTGGTGCTTGACCAGACGTTCCTCGGCAAGGGCCTCGCGGCGACACCGCCAAACCAAGCGCGGAGGCCCACCGGCGGCGCGCGGTCCGCACCCGGCTGCATTGCCGTGAAGCGGGACCCTGCGCGGAAACCTGAGTTCGCTGAACAGCGGCTCGCATCCCGCGAGTACCGCCCGAACGCTATCATCCAGTCTCCGCGTTATGCTTCTCCGCAGCCTCGCTCAATCAAGCCCACCCGGCGGCATGCTTTCGCAGGCGCACGCAATTGGCAAATGCGTGGCCATTACATGCAGCGCCAACTCTGCGTCCTGACTGCGCAATGGCGCCCTCAACAGCCTCGCGCGGCACTATTACGGACGCTCAACATCCAGGAATCGCGCGTGCGTGCGCCCACCCTGCGCGCGCGCAGGGGTGGCAGCGGCGCCCATCAGCAGGGCAAACGCCACCACATCCAGCAGCAGCAGTGTTCTCCCTCCCGGCCTTACCGCTGGTGTCCGCCGCGATGGCCTGCGCTGCGGCCACGCCCAGGCTCGTTCTGGGAATGCCCGATGAGTGCGGTCTGATACATCCCAAACCAGCATCCGAAGATGTGCAACACAGCGGCAACCTGCGACAACACCACAATCCCAGGCACACCTCACTCGCAGGGCGTGCATCCACATCGATTGCAGGGAGGCATCCGGATTGGCGATCAAATCCTTCATAGCCGGGCATCCGCGCCGGGCACGGCGCTGCAGCGCTCCCCGCGCGTAGGCGGCGACGCGACGCTCAGCAGGCATCTGCGTAGCGACAACAGCCGAGGAGATCCTCAGCACCCCGGAGAGCCTCGCCAGGAGACGCTTGCCCCGCGAACAACAACGCGGGCTTTCAGCGCATGCACAGGAAGCAAAGACGGCAAAGTTCACGCAAACTCTCATCGTGTGACAAACGCGTTTTCCGAATGCTAACTAGTTGCTTACTTTCAGCGTCGAATACATAAATGTATCGTCCCTGCTTGGCTAATCAAAACCCGCGTGTGCAGGCGGTGCCGGTGACGGGGTTGGTGGTCGTTATTTTCCATCGTCCCCTGCATGCTGCGCTTAACGACGCCCCCACGTCCCCGACGCGGAAGTTGCAGCGCAGCATTACAGGCATCACTGGCTTCGAAACATGCAACACAAAGTAAGGATCATGTCCACAATATCGTCGTGCTTTCCGGCATTGCGCCGCGCGGTTCAAAGTGCGCGTCATTATCATTAATAAAGTTCTGCAGGTTTTCCAGGCGGAAACTCCCGCAACCCGCAATGCAATGCCAATAACCGTCGCGCCACCGCCTCTGGGCGGCGGATCTCAAGGTGCGGCCGACGACCGTTCGGGCCAAGCCCAAAACCCGAGCGACGCGCAACACAAAATCACGGCTGATTTCCGGAACTGCAGTGCCCACTCCGGTTCCTGCGCCGCCCGCGACAGCAGCCTGGCTGTGCAGGATGAAAACTCCTGTTCAGATTCAGTTCTACCCGTGCGCCGCCCAGGAACCCGCGACGTGACTCACTATCCGGCTGGCCGTCGGGCTGCGTTGAGGCCAGCTGCCCAGGGTTCCACGATTTCGTGCCGAGGCGCTCAACAATCCGCGTAAGCGGTCCCGCGCCACGTGGGTGAAAAGTCTTCTTTGCGGCGTAGCTGGAACAGAACGCACCCCTGGTCAGCCCGGCTTCCTTTGCAGATGCGCTGCCGCGTACAGCCCTCAATGCCGGAGCTAATCATCACAATGCGGCGGGCTTCCACTAGGTCATGCGGCTGTTAGTGCTTGAACGCCTCTCACTGGCCCATCACCGTTTTTCGCATTGCGCTGCGGCACCCTGGATACTGCATGAGTGCTACTGTGCCAGAGAAAAGCGCGGCTATTCTTGAGCCTTGCGGATCTGGACCGAACTTATTAACCCAGCCGCGAGCAACTCGCCCGCATCATGGACTACACCCTGCTCGTGCCGAAGCCACTCGCCGCCGATGTGCACCTGACTCGATAGCGCCATCTCTCTCGGGTGGGTGCCGTCTCGCGTGTCCTCGTCTCTGCTGCATGCCACGGAGAAAGCTGCTCATTGCGGCTGGCTTGACGGCGGCCACTGTCTGTGGGTTCCCGCCCGGCAAGCACCGCGTGCGGTGAAGGCGGCAGATGCCCCGGCTGGCGGTGCAGGTCTGGGGCGTCGGAAATTGATATGGTGGTGTATTGCCGCAGCCTGTGGCGGGGACAGCAACGCCCCCATCTCTGAAATCGCTACCGTGGCAAGCGAGGCTGTGCCGCACCCTGTGGTGCGAAGGTCATGGCCTGGAATCGGCGGTGCCTGGTAACGACGCCCTGGCTACCGCTCGCCGCGCGGCACCTCCGCCGCCGGTGCGACTACGTGAAAACCTCCACCGCTCCGCACCTCGCTGGCGGGGCTTCAGTGGAGGCAGTGCGCGTGATGAAATGATGCCGGGCGGGCAGATGTGCATCAAGGCTTCTGCGTGAATACGTACCTGATGATGCGCAAGCGTTGGTAGCCGCTTGCGGTGACCTGTCTTGGAGTGTCAGCAGCAGCAAAGAGTCTCCTTGATGGCGCTCCTGGATTAAATCAGCGCATCACTGTGGATGTGCCCGAGGAATACAGCATTCCAGCCGCAGCCGCTTGAAGAAGAAACCCGGTGTGGGGTGGTGGATGGTCAGCGCCGTCGGCCACTGCGACCCACTGGCTCACCACAAACAAGCACCAAGGCCGCAATACATGAGAATCAGGTTGGCTTTCTCGCTGCGCGTGGCCCGGAAAACAGCGTGGATACAAGCGCGATGGGCACGACGAGCGAGCGGCAATGCCGCTGTCAGGTTGACAGCAGCGGTAGCAGAACATGAGACTTTGCCCGTCGGGTCTTGTTCCCGCGATGCCCACCCAGTACATGCCGCGCCGGATACCCGCAGCTAGTAATACTATTTCTGGGATCTGTGTAGCGGAAATGAAAAGGTCTCACACAGCTCAGCCCCTTTGGCGTGTAAGAAAGATAACGATTTATTAATGTGTATCTTATCTGCGCATAGTAGGGGCAACTGGCGGGTTGAAGTGGGCTATTTCTGTGAGTTATTGCTAATCTCGAAGTTGACGTTTGTGCCGGCCGGGACGTAGGGCAACGGCCTATCTTCCACCGACACGCCTCCACGTTCAGCCCCCGGCCTTGCTGGCGCTCTGCACCATTGGTAATGGCTTTCCGACATCTCCTCGGGCAGCTCATCTCAAACAAGGCGGCCCGTTCCGCCTGAACTGCAGCTGTCCGTCCGCACTGGGCGCAGCAGTCAGCGTGGCGGCAGCGCCATCGGTGAATCTGACGCTCACAGCGCCGCCATTCGGTGCGAGGGGTGATGCCGGTGACGCGTACCAGGCTTTGGATCATGCGCCCGCGTAGCCATTGTTGGTGTTACCGGCTGCTTGTTCCGCTATTGCGGATTGCAATTCCAAAGGAGCATGAACTGTCGGTCAGTCGGGTATCCAACAGCATGGAACCAGCGATGGGGTTAAAAGGTGGTCCTTCAGGAAAGATTGCGGATCTTCACCGTGATGCGGGGCTGCCCGTCACGGTGGGGGCGCTGCGCTGTCGGCAATGATCTTCAAGGTGGACGGCAGGTCCATGTCCACATGCTTCACATCTCGTGACCAGCGTACACAACCGGTAGGCCCCGAAGCTGACGCTGGCCCCCACCCGAATCGGCTTTCAATTGCTGGGACACACATGCCACCGGGTACCGCCCTCGGCAATACCGGCGAGGAGGAGGAAAGCAACAACAAGACCAACAAGTAACTCACCCAATCTAGTTTTCCTGAATCTTCAGCAACGCGCTACTCGCATCTACACCTGAGTCGCCACTCAAAAGAGCACGGCTGGTGAGCAGGCTGTCGCTGACCGGCGGCGAATCAGGGTGAGGGCACCGAGTCGTGTGAGCAGCAGGCGGCGAGCTCCCGCCAGCGGATGCGCGGACCGTAGGTGGCCCAGGCGGCGGCGCGGTCCCCGAGCGGTGTCGTATGGCCATGCGCAACGCAGGTCGTGGATGGGTTCGCGGACGTTTCGGGTGAATAAGGGCCTTTAGGAGCTCGAATTCGGCATGGCCACAGAGGCGGGCGGTATGATGCCGGATCCTGGCCAGGGTGAGGGACTGAGGCCGTCCGCGTCCAGTGCAGGAGCAGCGGCGGCAGCTCGTCGCAGGTGCCCTCCACAAAGCTAGCCCGCCGGAGCGAGTCGGGAACACACCAGCCGCCAGGCGTCGTGAACCTGGGAGACATCGGACTGACGCAGCACATTAAACGCCCGCACCAGATTCAGGCGGTGGCCCGCCAGCTCAAACCCGCCCACGGCAAACAGTGCACGCCGTCGCGGGGTGGCAGCACACGGGCGGGCTCAATCTCCAGGCCGAGCACGGAGACGTCGCACGCAGGCGGCGCAGCCGGGATGGCCCCACTCGCAGGTGGTGGTGTGAGAGGCACCGTACCCCCATCAATGGCGAGCGTCGTGGATGGAGGCGATGCGAAAAGGCACCGCTGCACTGTGGGGTGATGAACCATCCAGCGGTCGCAGCGGCGCACCGATTCCATTCGTTGTGCCGCGTGTGATCGCACCCACCGGGGCGGGTGCTTCTGAGTAGCCCGCCGACGAGCGTGCGTTGGTGGATCTCCGAACGTGGCTACGCTGATTATGGGCGATCCAGCCAAAGCGTATGTTAGAGGTTTTCCGAAATCACTCTCGGTCAGAGCGGCCTCGTTGGCTACCAGCTCGCTGAGGGCTTCGGCAACCTTCGGCTCAATCGCGGGACCATGAACGGAATGGTCACGTTCACTTCGTTGGCGTAGGAGAGGGTGTGGTGGACGCATCGTCGCCGGACAGCTCAATATCGCCCTTGAAATCCACTCGGGCACCCTTCACGTCGCGGTGGTAGGACGCCTTGCGGCACCGTCGGCCACGCGCGCCAATGGTGTACACGCGCTTAATCTTCAACGACTGAGCTGATCATCGCGCGCGACAGCCTCGGGAAGCAGCTCCATCGGCATGATCTCGTACAGCATAACCTCAGCGCCGCCGTCAGTGCTGGGTGATCTCACTGAACCTCGCCGGGTTCCGTGCTCAGATTCGCCACATTGTAGGCCCAGTAGTCAGCATCTGGTCAGGGCCTCGTGCACCTTTGTGCGGGCAGGGAAGACTGATAGTGCAGAAGTTTCGGTACGCGTTGCCATGTGGTACAGACTACCGTTAAAAGGTGTGTCCGACCTATTAGTAACCCAAAAACTCTCAGCATCCCCGGTGCCACCATCGACACCACTACCCAGTTCGCCGACCTCACCTACCCTGCACCTTGGGGCAGCCACGCGCCGTCGTGCGGTGCATCATCCACGCAGGCAGTCATAGACGCGTATCGCTTCTCGACGCCCACCAGGTGCCGCTGCTCGATTATCGGCGGCGGGTCCGACCTCGTTATGTGCTGATGGTCCCGATGACGTGGTTGCTCGTCCTAGAATGACGACAACATTCACATCGACCCCGGCAGCGGATTTTGCGCACAGAAGCCGGTGCCGTCTGGATTCCCGTGGTCGCTGCTGCCGTGGACGCGGACTCGGCGGCATCGAACGCCTCTCGGCATTCCTGGCTCTGCGGGCGCTACGCCCGTGCAAAACGTTGATGCCTACGGGGCGGAAAGTCTCCGACGTGCTCACTCGTGTCTGGCTGTGGGATCGTTCGGCGGGCGAGGAGATGTGGAGTGCCCGCTTCTGAGCTGGTTTGAGTTACCGACACTCCAACCTCAACACACACCTCTAGAGCGGTTGTGTTGGAGATCGAACTACGCTTTAAGTGTGGACGAGCTCATCTGCGCCTCTGCGATTCGGGAGCTCGCGCGGACATTGAGGTTTTCCTGGGTCTCTGAGCTTCTGAGGGCTTCTGGGGCGCGGCGACCGGTGGGGGAGGTGCGCGAGGCGGTACTAGAACTACGCCGAGGAAAAGGCATGGTCTGCGACCCCTCCGACCACGACACCTGGCTCAGCTGCGGTCCTTCTTTACTAACCCGATTGTTTCTGCAGCGTTGGCTGACGAAGAGTCCGCGCCGTGGGCCGCCGAGGCTGCGCGGGGCGGATGATGCCGAACGCATGCCCGCGCTTCCGATGTAGGCGACGACCAGCGCAAACTCTCCGCAGCCTCGCTCATTGACCGCGCGGGTTCACAAAGGCATCCTGGTGAGGGTGCTGCCGCCTGTCACCAAACATGCTTTGGCGTTAACGAACCGCGGCAACGCCACCGCCGCGACCTTGTAGCGTTGGCGCGCGAAAGTCCGATAGGGTCCTTGATGTTTTGGTGTCGAGCTCGTGCCAGGAACCCGTAGTGGGTGAGTTGGGTGCTTAGTTTGTGTGGTCAGATGGTCAGGTCCATCGCTGGGCTCGGAAGGGGTGTTTTCGGACCTGAGCGGTAGACCTATCTTTATGTAAATCATTTGCCCAACGCTGTTCAGGGGTTTTGGAGTTTGGCGCTCTACCCAAACTGCCGTTTTTGCAGGGATTTTTGGCGGTTTGCAGACATGAGTAGCTATCTGGTTGTGGCGCTCTATCGACGTTCACGTCAGTGCTTTTGCAGGCTGCGACCGGTCAGTGATTGAATAGCGTCAGTCGGAAAGTATGCATATCCCCAGGTTCTAAAAAAGCCGGTTTTTCCCGCCTGGGGACATACATACCTGAGAGGTGAGTTTGATGGCGGTTTTATGGGCAGAGCTGTTTGGTTGACTTTCAGTACTGAAGCTGTTGCTCAGGCGTCTCAGCGCTCCAGCTGAAAGACGAGGTGTGACTGGAACCACGCTGTCGGATTGTGCCAGGATAGTCCAGGTTCATATACGGCGATGACAGAGTTATGGTCACGCGCGAATGCTGAAATATCACCGAGAAAGGACTCATGAGGACAGGTTCCGGATGAGGGATTGCTCTGAGTCGTAGATGGCCTCAGAAGTCTTCGCGCGTAGTGAGGTGATGTCAAAATCCTGACAGACGAGGATTGCGCACTCGTCACTGCATATAAAACCATGGCGGTGTCTCTGAGATTCTTCTCAGAGGCGAGATGTGCGCTGTCTAGATAGGCAAACGCTGTTCCTGACCCTCGCTATCCCCAATCTCAGCCGTGGATACCCAATCTCTTCCAGATCAGTGCGAGTTGGTCCCAGTCGTCAGTCCGGGGAGAGGGCGAGCACCATGTGCGCGCGGGTGAGGGGCGTGAAGTCGTAGATCGAGTGAGACCACCGCCGAGGCTGCGCGTGTGCAGTTGAGGCTGTCGTCAGCGTAGTCTTCGGCGTCGTCAGAGATAGCTATCCCGTCCGTCAGCGATGAGTCGGAGCCAGTTGGGTGCGTCGGTGGTGGGTCCCACACAATCACTCACCGTTTCCCTACGCGCCACCAGTATCGAGGTGGTCCCGAGGGTCGCTACGGGTTCTCCACGAAAGAAATCTGTCAAAAAGCACCTGGAATGACTTCAACGAGCTGGTCCTCCATGCTGAACAGGTTGATGGCCATGCCTCATCCTGGGAAGAGGATAAGCAGGAGTCGCCCTGCCCATCTGCGTCCTTCCAATACTTGTTCGCCGTCATCCCAGCTGGGGTTCCGTGAGTATCGACGCCCCTCCCACTCAGGCGATGCGATAGCGTCCAGCACCGCGATGGCCTGGCATCGGCGTCGCAGTTCTGGGGTGCTGAGTGTGAAGAATCCGCCCACGGGAGTGTCCTTTCAAGGTGTTGCTGCCTGAAGTGGCGCGAGTGCTGTTGGGGTCGGGCGTCGACAAGCGGTGAATGGATTCATCAGCCTGAGGTATGGACCTGGGGTTTCAGTCTCCAGGGTGATGAGCGGCAGGGGTGTTGCCAGCGATGATGAAGGGACATGAGTACGCATGAGATGAATGTAATCCGAACGCTGGGGCTGACTAAGCGGTTCGGTAAGGAGACGGTGGTGGAGTCGCCGGAGCTGGCAGGTTCCCGAAATGCGGGTCGTGTATGGCTTGGGGCCGAACGGATCCGGCAAGTCCACCACCATGAAAATGCTGCTGGGGTTGATGGACCTGACGGCGGGTGAGGTACCTGTTCGGGCAGCGTCTGAACCATTCGAACTGCTGCGCGGTTGCTGCGCACCATCGGGTCGATGATTGAGGCACCTCCCGGATATGGGCATCTGACTGGCTGGGAGAATATGTGCGTTGTGGAGTCGATGCTGGGCCTGGAGCGGCGCAACATCGAGCAGGCGCTGGAGACGGTGCACCTGACGGCGCACAAAGACAAGCTGGTTAAAAACTATTCCTTGGGCATGAAGCAACGGCTGGGAATCGCCATGGCGCTGGCCCGGAATCCGAAGCTGCTGATCCTGGATGAGCCAGCGAACGGCCTTGACCCGGCAGGCATCGAGAGGTGCGCGAACTGCTGATTGAGTTAGCAGCCCAAGGTATCACCGTAATGGTGTCCAGCCACCTGCTGGACGAGGTGGATAAAACCGCGACGATGCTGGGCATTATTGACCGGGGTCGGCTGATTTTCCAGGGAAGCCGTGAAGAACTGCTGGGCAGAGCATTCCCGACCCTCATCCTCAGAGACTGAGGCGGAGAGGATTCCAGAGCTGCTGACCCGCCGAACGTCCGGCAACTCACCGACACTACCGTGTCCGTTCCTAATCTGAGCAAGGAGAATGTTGCGTGGCTGTTGAGACAATGGCTGCGCTCAACGTGCCGATCTTTGAGGCGCGGCGCGCCCAGCAATCCCTGGAAGAAGTCTTCGCGGACCCTCAGCGGCGTGGGGAGTTTGCAATGATACTGCTGAAGTGAAAGAAAAGCTGCGCAGAATGCGCATGGTTTCTGCTGATCTCGCGATTATGGCGGCGGTGATCCCTGATGAGTGTGGCGCGAATTCCGGGAAAAGCATCGGGCATAGGTTTCGCTGAACTCTTGACCATGGTGGGCATGGCAGGCGCTGCTATCCCCGATTTTTGTGAGTCTTGTTGCGCACGAGACTGGTGGAAATAGAGCATGAGGAAACGGATGGCAGGTTGCAGGAATAGCGGAATTCCGCGCGGAAAACTCTGCACCACCAAAGCCATACTGACTGGCATTATCACTAACAGTGATTGCTGCGATAGAATCTGCGGCCATTATTGGTAGTTGAGTTCCTGCGGCTCGGGTCTGTGGATTTTGAAGCGACATACTGGTTGCAGGGCATGCCGTGTGCCTGATGGTGGTCAATGTTTCTTTGGGGCCCTCCATGCTGGCATTCTTGCCGCGTATCGTGGATAATCAGCTAGTTAATCTGGGTGTCGGCGCTGCTAGGGGGCGTTTGTGGCGGTGTTTTCGCTACTGCTGCCCGGTGTTGTTGTCAGGTTTATTCCTGCTTATTACGCCGTGAGCATGCATGCAACCTTTCACCCCTGACCGGGGCGGAATACATTATGCCGAATTACTTCTGGATCATCGGATTCTGTGTTGCATCTATGGCGGTGTCTGGAATGGTGTTTATAAACTGAATCGCATGGAAAAGGTAACTAAGGCAATGCTGCGTGCAGAAACTTATTAAACTCAAGCGCTCAAGCCTCGTGGGTTATAGCTGTGATCCTGCCGCTACTGGCGGCACCACCGGGCAGTCTGAACTATTGGGGGCAATAGGAAGTGCTTGACCGAGCGTGGGCATCCTCTTTGTCAAGTATTCTCTTCTATGGAATGTTCTATTTATCCATGGGGTGGGGCTGCTTGCGAGCCGCCTGCGAATGGAAACACCAGGGCACAAACTGGAATCTCCTACGTACCACACGAGTAATGCATTATCGCTCATTTTGTGCAAAATCGTGGTGATCATTATTCCCGTGGCGTTTATGCAGATTATTCTGCTGGCCGGAACGTGGATAGTGGGGCTGTTCATCGTGGATAACGGCACGGCCGATGCGGGGCAACCGCCAGTAATGTACCCGGTTGCGGGCTTTTGGCTGTGTTGGTGGCCGTTCCGCTGGTTGCTCTGCAATCCCCGCTCTCGACCACTCAGATCTCTGCATGCCGGTGGTGATCTGCTTCCTCGGGTGCGTCGTTGGAAACCATCGGGGCAATGGCTCCGATGCCCATCGGCATCATCGGGTATGTGATGCCTCGGTTGCATTGTTACCCGCACGCTCAGCATCGGATCCGTCTCCATCGGCGACGGCAGCGGCCTGGAAACCGCAGGTCCCTTACTGTTGTGTGCTGCGGTTATCACCGCCATTGTGGTGGCTGTTTCCCCGAAATTCATCAAGATGCACAGCACGTAGGTAAAGCTATCGACGCCTCCTCCTCGCACCACTGTCTGTTGCTGGAGTGGTGAGGGGTGGGGCGTCGTGAGCCGAGGCTGGCAGGGGTGGAAAGCGCACTGTGATTGAGGTAGTTAAAGATGAGATCTTGCCCTCACAGGTGACATGTGTCATGCTGCTTGTGGATAAAAATTTGCTGGGCAAACTACTTAGCTGGCGCTCTGAGGGTGTAGGTGATGACAACTCAATCACACGACCAACCGGTTGGTGCGGTATGCGCGCTGGTCACGGCGGGGTTATTCGCACTCAGCTCCCTGTGCAGACGGCACCCAACACCCTCGAAAGCGGAGACTCGGTGCGCGGTGCCGCTGCGGCCGCACTCGCAGAACGTCTCCCCGCAAAGCGCCCCCACCTCAGCACCCAGTCCAGCGCGGCCCCCGCCTGGCGGGCGCTCCCTGTCAACCCCGCACTGAACCATGGGCCGTGGCTCTGGGAATTCCCTGCAAGCGCTCGCTGGCAAACAACTGACATCAACGAGCCGGGCGTGCTCCAACCAGCCAACGCACACGGCTGCCGATTCACCGCCACCCAGCACCTCTTCAAAGCAACTCATGCAGGCCACCGACCAGCAGGAAACCCAGGTGCAGGCCAACCTGTGGATCAAAACGTTTAAGAGAAAATACCGTCAACCCTATCTCTATCACAGAACCCGCCACGGATATTCGGCGCTTCAGCGGTCTTCCAGAACCCAACCCGCCTGTTGGTGCGCAGGGTGTTCCCGGCGATCCGGTGATATGCTGCGCGTGAACACTCGACTACGCCACTCCCGACGGTGCCACCCACCGCCTGCAAGCGCGTGGCTGAGGCCTGCCAATGAGCGCACGCCGGTGGTGGTGACCTCAACTACGCATGCCCATCGGCATCATATTCGCCGGTTGACCTGCAAGAACTCATTGAGGCCACCACTCTGGCTAACGTTGAGCATCCACAGATGCTAGAAAAATCCTGCACGCCCCTTAGCAATGCGGCGAGATTCTTCGCGTGGGTACATGACCGGCCTCGGGGAGTTCCAGCGATGTGGCTGTTCGGGAGTAGGCGCGCCAGCCTCACGCGTCGATTCCGGCAGCACAAATCCGGTCCTGGCCAGCAACAATCACCAGCACTGGGACTGTGATGGGGGAGCAGCTGAGTGACATCTGCCGTGGCCACGGCCTCCATCTGCGGCACATGCCCCTGAGCTGCGGGATTGAGTTGTGCAGTGAGCTGTTCTACCTGCGTGTTCGGTTCAGTGGTTTCCACCCAGCACCGCCGGGGACTGCGCCCACATCAGCAGGTGCGCCGAGATCCTTGTAGCGCCTTCCTGCGCCAACGATGCGTAGAGGCTGCTAAATAGCGTGGCCTGGGCATCCGCACGGGGAAAACCAGCGAGAAGGATGAGGGCGGTGACAGCATCGGGGCGTCGATAAGCGGCAGTGATGGCGACGGTTGTGCCCAGGGGACATCCAAAAACGGGAAAACCTGAAATAACCGAGTTCGAGTGCGGAGCTGATGAGCTTATCGGCCTGTTCTTCGATGCTCAGTGCATTATCGGCGGGTGTGTCGCCGCTTCCTGGGTAGTTATGCCCGAAGAGATGAAACTCGTCCCGCAGGGCATGCGCAATGTCTGCGAAATTATCGTCTATGGCGCCGCCCGCGCCGTGCGCCAACGCAATGGGGCGCGTGTTGAGGTCGATTGAAGTGGATCATGGTGCGGATGCTAAACCCCGACACTGATGTTAGGGTCCAAGTTATGGATAACCAGGAACTTCTGATCAGCCAGCTGGCCAGCGCCACCGGGGTATCCGTGCGATCACTGCGGCACCACGAAAATGTGGGCCGTACTACTCCACCCGAATGAGCAACGGATATCGACGTTTCAGCCCCAACCACTATTAACACCGTCACCCGCATTACTATGCTTCTCGACGCCGGGTTTTCCTCCGCGCCGCAGCCATTATTCTGCCTTGCTTTGAACTTGACGACGAAGTAGTCGTTCGGTGGGAAATGTGCCCCGATGTTGCGCGGGAAGTACGGGCATCATTGCGGGACATTAGGCCGCCAAGCGAGCTCAAAGCGCGGCGTGAGTGCCATTATTAAAACTGGCTGAATCAGGCGTGGGGGAATCCTTTGGACTAGCTGAGTGCTACTTTCCATAGCGCAGGACATATGCGATATACACGAGTGTGGCAATAAGAGCTAAAAGGCGGGTTATATTGCTGGGAACAGCTCAGACACGATACCGCCATAATAGCCATGAAGATGAGTGCGCGAACGAAGTTGTTCGGATGGGTGGTGCGGTGGGAATGACGGAATGCAATCCACACACATAACGCGGTTTCCGCATAAGCCGCATAAAAGAAACATATCAGTACCGGACAGCCGACGGTGATGTTAAGCCCACTCGTGGTGATGATGGTGAAACCGGTGAACAGGATTGCAACGGGAAGTTTCTGTTGTACGTCCGATGCGTGTGTGTCATGGGTAGAATCCTACATGTTCAAGGTACGAACTTTCTCGATGTTCATCAATTTTGTCTGCTCCAGCATACCCTTTAACTTTCCTCGAGAAACGACGACGTTGGGGTTGCATACGTTAACGATACAAAGCCAGGTTTTTGTGCGTCTTTGGGTAAACGCACGAATCCACACAACCGCACGATAATCCTGGCCATCTGCGCCAACATACTGGCATCGGTGCGCATCATTGGCACCCGGTTGACCTGACGCTGTAATCTCCGTCGAATCGGCGGTTTTTGTGCTGCAAGCCCTGTTGTTTTTGCTGAATATCCTGAATCCACTTATCCGTCTGCTCTTGGGTTGCGGCGCGATCCCCAGGGCTGGCGAGGCACATGCACTTTGCGTTGCTGTGTACTGCCCACCTTGTCATTGGTCAACTGCATGGCGCCAGGTTGATCTAACTGACCGAGTCCATCCAGAAAAGACAACGTGGGAACTGCCACACCGCAGCGCCCCCACCCATGCTCTGATCCACCGACAAATCTCGTCTGATGTTGCTCTCGATGAGGACGCTGCGGCGGATGTTGATGACTGTGCGTGTGAACTGTTATCAACATCATTTGCCGCTCTGGTTACCGCACGCAGCCAGTGAAATTGCCCCCGATTGCTAGGAGGCGCACACCGACAATGGTGGGCGCTGTGGAACGTCGGGTATTCATAAGGCCTGCTCCCTCATGATGAAACTCAGATTTACAGATGAAAAATATCGTACAGTAACTGACTTTGGTGGAAAGATTAATTGTATTTGTGTCGAAGATGCAACTTTGTGGCGATATGAAATTTGTGATGCATTTTGTGATGTTAAGTTACATGTGCAGGCAGGCATGTGACGGTGAAAGAATGTGTGAGTTGTGATCTTATTATCAGAATTGACGCGTGTAACTCTTTTGGGATGGCTGAGCATTTTTGTTACTGTTTTGTTATGGGACAATATTATTTCGCAGAAATATCTAGGAGGCTTTTAGTTATCTAGGTCAGTGATTTGAGATGCCAACAACTAGTAATCATTTTCGGAAACCTCCCAGGTAGCGGCGTCGAAAAGCGGATCTGTGGCATAGTGGTCAGGAAGTATTGTGATAGCCGGAGGAGTTGTACAGTGGGAAAGATTCTTGATCAGGCACGTAGGGTGATGCGTGTTGCTGAATGAGGCGATCGAGTCGGAGTAGATCTGTACTACTCCTATGGTTGCGTCGGGTCTGCTGTCAGTGACTTCCTCGAAGTTTGGGGGAGTCCCCTACCTTCCGAAGGTGGATGCGCCCACGGGCAACGCGCATGGTGATCCGTTACGGCGACTGCGCAGATTAACTGCGCGGAACCGCCGACGAATGATATTTATCCGGAAAACTGGGATCCCGCAGTTCTGGCTGGACCCGACGGATGATCTGTATGGTGCGAATTATGATAATCACCGCGCAGGACAATAATCGCGTGATGTATTACCCGGAAATTGGTGCGCCCAATTCTGGTGTGGGACTTGCCCAGGTTGATCGAGGAGGGTGGAATTTTTCTGCATTGGCCTAGTTTCTCGCCATCGGATATGGAGTTTGGCTCTCAGCTTTGAGGGCTGTTGAGCAAGGCGAGGCGGTTCTATCCGAGCTTTTTCTGATGCGTTTGTGAATCAGTGGAAGTAGCCTGTATCCGATCAAACCACTAGAGGCTGTAGGGATCTTGATGATCTAGGCGATGAACCACAGTCACGGATTTCTTCGATGATTTTGTCGAGTTCCATAGTGGCGGGAAGCCACTTGTTCGCTAAAACGATCCGCGTGATGTCAGGGACAACCTTAAAACTTCACCGCCAACTTGCTGACGTGCAGTTCGAAAGTCTTTTCGGGATCCTGCGAGGCCGCGTTCCTTCCCGTACATTCCTCACCGAGATTCTGTGAGACCTGGGCGCATGTTTCAACGCTGATTACGCCTGAGCAGCTGGCCGCCCGCGATTTCAGTCAGGTGCTTTCTGACGTCATCGCGGCTAGCGATCCAGCCTCAGCAACCGTGATCTTGGAAATTTCCAGTCTCGCGGCGGCGGCGTCGGTATGCGCCTGGCATAGTAGATATGAAGCGGGTGTGTGATAACCAAGGGAGCTGATGGTGGGAAACGATCCTGACCAGGTGCGCGCGGTGATGTCGCTGCTGGACGAGGCGTGATCAGAGTCAGATGGTACCTGGATTACGGCCGCGGCGTCGCGCCGGAGCCGATTCCGGTGACGTCTCTCAAAGTTCGTGGGAGTGCCCTACCACGAAGGCGTGGATGCGCCCACCAATGCCGATGGTGATCCCGTTGGGTATGATAGCGCAGATTAACTGCGCTGAACTGCCGGACAATGACGTATATCCAAAAACTGGGATCGTGATGGTCTGGATGAACCTCACGGATGGTCTGTGGGGCATGGATTTTGAGAACCCTATTGTCAGAACACCTCGCGTGACTTATTACCCGGAACTCAGCATCGCCTAATGCCAACGCGCTTCTTCCCGGGTTGATTGATGATGTGGGCTGGCCCCATCTGCCCGAGGATGTGGAATTGGCCTCAGCTTTGAGATTATTCAGCAGGGGGACTGATCTCGTCCGAGGAATTTTTTCGATACGTTTGTGGAGCAGTGGAATGGCTCGTACCCCGACTCAAACCATCGGAGGAATGGATGAACTCGATGATTTGAGTGATGAACTCTGTCACGGATTTCTTCGACGATTTCGCAGAGTTCCATAAAATCGGCGGCAAGCCAATTTTTGTGCAGAATGACCCGCGTGAGTTCGAGGACAACTTAAAAACTATCACTGACCTGCTGACTATCAGTCTCTGGGGATGTTCCGTGATCCGCGGGGAGGAGAAGACCTCATGCACCATCGAGATTATGGGGTGACATAGCACAGCTAACTGGCTGATCACGCCCGAGCAGCTTGCCGCTCGCGATTGTCAGCCAGGTGCTTTTTCGAATGGTCATGCGGCCAGCGGCACGACCAATATCACACTCCCTCAGCCAGCCCGTGACGGTACTCCCTCAGGTAAAACACACTATCCCTACTCCTGCACCGTCCGGGAGTACCGGGAGTAGTTGACCCTCGAACTTTCGAAAAGAACTCCATTCTCAACGAGGGCGGCCTGAGGTTGCTCACGTCGTCACGTTTTCTGGTTGTTTCTAGCTCTGCTGGTCTTTCGTTTGTAATGGCGCTGATGCTGTCTAGTTGGCCCGCATTCCCGAGGTGAAAGACCGTCTAGCCCTTTTCTGATTCGAATTTGGCCTGGCTGCTTGGTATTGCGTTGGTTCTGTTCCCGCAATGCTGCTTGTCGCGCGTCTTTTGCGGCGCGCCAGCGATATTGCCGTGTGTGTAGCGGTGCGGCGTTGTTATTTCTCGCCGCGCTGCCGCTGATCGACTTCACCACGAATCTTGCTGGTTTGACGGCGGTGCTGATGCTTCGGTGCGGCGAGTGGTGCCCTGGACGTCGCTAGTGAATGGAACTGCCGTGCGCTTGCAGGAGGAGCAGGCCTGGCTATCCTGGGACGTCTCACGGTGCGCGTTCAGCCTGGGGGTTCTGGCTGGTACAGCGGGTGCTGCGGTGCGATCCGCCCGGCGCGAGCGTCGGCACGCATTTTGCGGCGGTAGTGTTGCGTTGCTCGCGGCCTCGACCGTCGCTTCGGTGATTCTGCACACCAGGGCTCCCCGCCGGGAACGCGTATCGATCGCCCCCATCCGCATCGATCCGGGAATCGCCCCAGGAATCAGCACTTGGCCTGCACTCTTTTACTCCAAACTCCTGCTGGCCGTCGGCATCATTACGATCGGAGCTTTCCTGCTGGAGGGCATGTTGACGGACCGATCTGCGCTGCGCTGCGTCGCGATTTCACGCCGACCCCACCCTCGCGGCCTCCGTCTTACTCGATGTTCAGCGTCGCCACGTTCATCTCCCGATCCATCAGCGACACCATCGTCATCCGCGTCCGTGAAAGCTCATTTTGCTGTTTAGAGCAATTATTATTGCGCTGACCATTCCGGCGGCTTGTGTCATGGGATCAGTTCCCTTGGTCATGGCTGGCATCGTGGTGACGGGTTTCTTCGTCGGACCTCTGTTTCCGCTCGCCTTGGCGCGTGGCGGTCGCGCCGCGCCGCAGCATCTGGCGGAGGTTGCGGCCGCTCCAGCATTATTGGTTACGCCGCGCACCTTGGGGACCGCCGCTGATCGGTTTCGCTGCCGAACACACCAGCCTGACCTTCACTGTTGCCGCGGCCGTCGTTATTGTTGCGGTGGTGCTGGTCAGCGTTCGAGAGGCGCCCAAAAATGAGGCCGTCTAACAATGCCCGGCAAACAACGCAACAGAAATGGTGCAGTCCCCGAAGAGGTCTGCGGTCAGATATCAACACGAGTCATTGATGATGTTGGCATTGTAGATGGTCTGCAACGGTAGCGAAAACTTAAGCTGACATTTAGTAGATTGTGCTGCGCTTAGAGGCGGAGAAGCTATCGGAAGCTATCTTATGTGCTGACTATCTGTCGCGACCATGACGGAAAGTAGCGGTTTTGTTGTCCGCCAGCGGCACTGCCCTCCATAAAGAGCGTGACAAAAGTAACAAGGATGGTGGCAGGTGACGGTGGGGCATGCGCTGGACTGATAGGCAGGAAAATCTGTAGATATCTTGCTGAAAATCTGCCAGGTGTGATGGATCGATGTTTCTATATTAATATCCATCGATGTAGCAACGTCAATCGCTAAGGATGGTGAAAATGCTGAGGTTTGTTCCAATTGGCGGCTTTCTGGGCGCAGGAAGACCACGACGATTATGGCGGCAGCTGCCGAGCTTTCGAAGCGAAGGGTGAAATCGTATCTCATCGTCACAAACGATCAAGGTACGAACTGGTTGATACGCAAATGGCAAAAACTACTCAGCGGCTAGCGTATCCTAGAAGTAACGCGGTTGCTGCGTCGTTTTGCGAAGATTTGGCCAGCACAATAATGCAGATCATGGAAACAAATCCGCATCTGCAGTTCTAGCTGAGGGCAGTGGGAAGTTGTACAGACCTGCAATCAACTGTTGTGAGACCAATGAAAGCGATATATAAAGATAAAACTATCAGTCGCTCCATTGGTGGTACTCTTGGATCCTTTCCGTTATAGCGCAATCAGCAGTAGCTGGAGTGATGGGAGTATTGAATCTGATCTGCGTACCTATATCGGCACCAGCTAGATGAGGCGGACATTATAGTAATAAATAAAATTGACATCCTTTCAGATGGCGGACAGGGAGTTAATCAAGCATGTAAGAAAAAGTTTCCGCATGCGCACGTAATGCCCTGCGGCAAAAGACGGAGTGAGGGTATGGAGTCAGCTTACTGATATTTGGCTGACAGATGGGTAGTCGCGTTCGAAGCATCGAGCTTCCAGCAGACACGAAAGATATGGCGCCGCAGAGGCGCAGAACTTGCCTGGACCAATCAAACTTTCAAATCTATTGCGCAAGAGATAAAATTATCCTAAAAATGGGCTGATAAGTTTTTGCGGGAGCTTTGCGATAGTCTTAATAGGCAGGACGCGATGATCGGCCATGTAAAGATACGTGGTGAAACAATAGATGGTGAATCAAAGCTAAAGCATAACCGTAGACAGTAGTCACATTGATGAGTATCATAATCTCGACGTGCAAACAGTAGTATGGACATTGAATGCGCGTGGCAATAGCGACAGATGCTCTTAGGGCAGGCTATTGATAGCTCTATTCTGCTGCAGATATAGCCGAACATTCCGATACGGATTTCCGGAAGTATATTTAACCCCGGATTCCTGTGCCAGTGTATAGGATGCAAAAGTGCAAAAGATTGAAACAACCTATATTAACACTCTCTGCAGTTATCTTTGACTGAGCTTTACTGGCACTGCAGCTCTGGCTTATGGATTGTGATCAGCTTCCTGGAATCACAGGCGCAAGAATTGACTGCCGACAATGCGATGCGTCTACTGGCAAAACTCTATTGCCACTGGGCTGGGATTAGCGATACTAATATTGAAGTTCGGTCCAATCTCTGGAGCCCATTTTTAATCCAGTCGTGATGATAATCTCATTGACACAAAAGAGAATTACTCTTAAAAAGAGCATAATGTACATCGTTGCGCAAATTATTGGAGCAATAATGGAATGTTATGACGGCTAATATTATATATGATAAAGATGCTATTTCGATCAGCTCTACCACTCGAACTTCTGCCGGGCTGGTGGTGTCAGAAATAATTGCAACGATAGGGCTTTTGATAACAATATTTGGTCTTCAAAGAATACAGAAGGATAAGCTGGTTGCGCCTGCTGTGGGGGCATATATTACGCAGCTGTATGGGGTGACATCGTCTACTAGCTTCGCAAATCCGGCAGTCACTATAGCAGCAGTTTCAAATACCTTTGCAGGAATATCTCCATCATCTGTGCCGTTCATTGCAGCCCAGACTCATAGCTGTCCCTATAACAATGTTTTGTGAAACTCTTGTATCGCAACATTCGCGATATATAGAGTTACCCCCTAATTAGGGTGAGGCGTTGACGGAGTGGCTCCCGTCTACTTATTATATCGACAGACGTCAATATAACCAGTTCAAGAGCTAAAAGAGGAGCGAAAGATGCTTGACCTTGATCGAATTCGTCAGGACTTCTACTATTAGGAAATGATATCTACCTTGATTCGGTTGTTTCATCACTTACCCCCATGCCGGTAATAGAGGCCGCGACCGAATATTACACAAAATATCGAGCGAATATTCATCGTGGAACCTATGACCTGTCGATGAGAGCGTCACAACGCTATGATGATGCAGTAGCTTCTGTCGCGAGGTTTATTGGTGCACAACCGAGCGAAATAGCTTTCACGCAAAATACAACTCATGCGATTAATTTACTTGCTCATACTTTGCACTTTGAGCCTGGTGATGAAAACTTGTACTGACGAGCCTGTGAGCGGCATCAAATATGGCTCCCTGGGTGCTGCAGCTAGCCGATGAAAAGTTAGAACTTCGTGGTATAACGCGACGGCTGGGAATTATTAATGCCAGCGAGCTGATTGATCTCATTGGGCCTAAAACTAAACTTGTAACGATGACCGCAGTCTCAAATGTTCTTGGTACTGTCACGCCCTTTGAAGAGATTGGCAGCATGTAGAGATCGAGGCGTGCTGTTTCTTCTGACGCCGCTCAGGCTGTGCCACTATCATCAGCATCTGACGCTAAAAAGATACAATGTGACTTTTTGGCCTTTTCGGGTCATGAGATGTTTGGTCCGACGGGAATTGGTGTGCTCTATCTACGTGAAGAACTTGCTAGAAAGCTGGCGCCAGGATGTTGGGGGTGCACGCTGGATACCTCTGCGTGTGACTGTCCGTCGCTTGAAAGAATGTAGCCTAGAGTATTGCTGCAGCGAACTCCTGATAAAGGCGTGTTGAACTCCGCCAGTGTAGAAGCATTTGGTCTTCATGGGCAAATTGACTATCTAACCCTTTGGGGATCCATAACATTTCTGAGCACGATCACGACCTCACGAAGGTTTTGTTTCAGGTTTGAAAGAGATACCGTCTGTAGATGTCTATGGGCCGATGGATGCAGATAAACGAATGGCGATTGTGTCATTCAATATTGGGCAACCTTCATCCAGACGATGTAGGGTCGAATCTCTTAACGAGCGTTATAAAATTGAGTTCGCACGGGGCAGCACACTGTGCTGTTAATCACTTTAATAAGTTAATGTAAGCATAGTGGCTCCTGGAAATGTCCGGGCAAGTTTCTATGTTTCATAATATCACAGGAGGAGGTTGACAGACTCTAACGCTATTTCGGACACTATCGAAAATAATCTTTCTGATTGGAGAATGTAATGCAGTATACACATGTACGATCGCGCGTGCTGTGGCCCTAGCGACGCGAAAAACTGCGATTTTTGGCAAAGTGAAAGGCTATGATTCGGATAATGTTGGAATCTATGACCTTAATGATTCTGACGTTTCCGACGTTATTGTACCGGATATGTCGAAAATCATATTGCTAATAGTAAACAACTTCCAATATTGTGCTGCCGATGGGAGGATTAGTGCGATTGGTATAATGCCAAACTTGCTAGATGCTATAGATATTCTTAACGGAAATCCGATCAATGTCAAAAGAAATATCACGCTAAGTGATGTGCAAGACGTGACTACCGACTGTTGCTAGGTGAGGAGATATGATGCGAGGTTTTTGTTTATACGCTACAAGAGACGGACATTAATTTGCTTTCTGATTTAGAGCATCCTGCGCTTGGTAGAGAAATGTATTTATCATGGATCTGAACCAAGTCGGACTCATGCTGACGTTCGCCATGGCTTCGTGCAGCGATGTTTTCCCCTTGGTGCTGGTTATGGACATATTGTAAAGTCAGGCGAGCTACCTACCTTCGATGAACTTTCCGAATGGCAGGAGAGTGAGATCACTGAGTCTGTTCCAATTGTGACCGAGGCAGTTTCAGCTGTAGATTTTCCTGGTGAGAGCAGGATTCATATCAGTCTGATGTTGCTAGTATCGCTTCTTGGCCATTTTATATGGTCTGGCGTCACGTCCTACAAAGCGAAAGGATGACTATGCCAAGTTTGAACTTGTAAGCCCAAGTATGAACTCGCCCTCAATCAAAATAAGATGCTCATCTTCCTGGCCATTAGTATACAAGTAGAAGTACTAAGGAGATCGCGCAGGCAGCGATAGGTTGAGTCGCGCAGGTTTGTCATGATACAGAAGAGACAGACACCGCTTGTTGCTATGCTGTGCAAACGAAGATTTGGGTGGTGGATCTGATGGAAAATCGTAGAATTTTTGTCGTTACTGAAGCTGATGCTGATGAAGGCTGTGGCCCGGATTGTATTTGCTATCAAGAACTTGAGCGTAGCTTTCACATTCCGGTCAAGTGCTATCACAGTCAAGGTCGGATGCTAATTGATTTTGGTTAGCGCTCATGTTTTCTGAAGCAAAGTTTATTCAAGACGCTTATGAACAGTTAGCGGCAGCAGGGGAGAGCACCCTGCGTTGTTCGCCTCTGTCGTCTTTACATCCTCGGGAGCAATGTCATTACTGCTGTCGGAAGTTTTAAAACTTTCTCCGGGTGTGGGCATCCAGTTAATGATGCGCATATTTTGCCGGGAATGACTTTTAATTGATATTGGTTCTGGTGCCGGAGCTGACTGCAGCTTTGCTGCACAGATGGTGGGGAGCAGAGGCAAGATTGTCGGCGTGATCCTAGCTCTGGTATGCGTGAAGTTGCTTACTATTATAGCAGCAAGCAGGATTGTCGTGGATAGACTTATGTGAAGGCAGCAAGTGATGCTATTCAGCATCTTCTGATGTTGCTGATGTTGTGATAAGCAACTGTGTTCTTTCTTTATCTACCGCTGCTGAAGAGACATGGAAAGAAATTGCTCGTAAGCTAAAAACCCGGAGCCTGATGCCGTAGTTTCGGATATTGTGGGTGGCTATGCGAGGCGATGATCCCTCGGTGCCAAAAACTAGATGTAACCGGTATTTCATGGAAAGATTATCAAAGATTTTTGCATGACTCCGGTTTTGCTGGATATACATTCTGCGGGTCAAGGATGTTTCTGCGTGATGAGTCGATTGCATGTAGTGTTTCTTTTTGATGCAAAAGTATCTCGGCGGAAATGCTTCACCCGGCATCGAGCTGTTGATATTTTTATGAACCAAAACGATCAGCATCGGGCGCGTAGCGATGGCAGATGCGCTTAGCTGTCGTGTTAATATTTCTGATGCGACGATGTCATGCATGTCTGCTTGATAGTAGCGATCCTCGAACCGCGGATTTACATCGGTTTATCTTCGGGATGATTCTTCACGGGGAATATCGATTTCTGTCGACGGAAGGTGCCTGAAGATAATGTTGCCTAGCCGATCCTGACGAATTGTTTTATTGCATATTTTATAAGATTACAGGTGGACAGTTGTTCTTTAGCTTTAGCAAAAGTGCCTTCTCTCATGCATACTGTATGTGCTGAGGAGAAGGCAGCGCCAAGCCTCTACTGTAAAATTCAAACAAGCTCAGGGAGCCTGATAGCTGGCCTTGCAGGCAAAAGGCGCTAGTGATGCTGCAAGGGCGATTTTTGAGCATATAAGCACATCAACTATGCTGGGCTGTGTGTATGTGACATCGATTATGTGCAGTATTCAGGCTACGGCCAGTCATCATCTTAAGATTTTGCGTGATGCAGACCTATTATAGGGGAAAGGCGCGGAACTTGGGTATGGTATCAGGTGTGAAGCTGGCGTTTTTCTGAGTTTATTGCACGGTTATCAAGTTGTTGACTAGGAAGACTCATGGCCCAATAAATCTATGCTGTGATGAGGATGATTGTGGTCACCATATCGGTTAGATTTATTTTTGCCGAGAGGAATTAGAGTGTTTTATATGAAGCTGTTTGATGTTTTGTGCTAGTGGGTAAACCTCGGTATCTTTTTCCTGCTTTTGTACAATCCTCTCTATTTTATGGTGGTTTCGTATTTTTGAGCTTCGTAGTGGTCTTTAATGTTATTGGTTTCACCACTCAGGTCCGCGGACCGCATCTGGTTGATGATTGCGCTGTTGTTACGTTGTGATCGTGCTGATTGCGATGACGCTCGGTGTCTGGAAAATATCCGAAGCTGAGACCGCTTAGTGGGCGTCGCTGCACGTCATGCTTTAGGAATATGGCAGCGTTATTGGTCTCAGCTTTTAATTTGCGTGAATTGTGCCATGTTGTGGTCACTAGAACATTTTGACTACGTTTTGCTGCGGTATTTGAAATGCTGTTGGGCTGGAATGTCTTACTAAGTGGTGACCGGCAAGGGCTGCTACGCTGTGCAGATCATCTGGGGAATGACAGTCGACGTCCTATCATTGACCACATTGTCTCAGCGCTTGATGGTGATGAACTTGCGGTGCTGAAAACTTTGCCAATCGCATTACCCATTGTAGTCAAATAAGCGTCTAGATTTTACCACCACCGACAATCCCAACCGGCAACCGCACCAGGATAAGGGCCAACCTGTGTTTGAGTTGATGCTGATTACCGATGAACAAGTCAACTATCTCATTGATCCAGTGCACCATAACAACTACGGTGTTGCCGGTGATCAGGCATTTTTAGCAGCGGTCAAACACAGCTGGTATGTCGACTTGAAGGCCCCTGATAAGTAGTACAACCGCCAGTTGGCTGACGCTCTCGCGTAATAGCTTAGAATGAAGGAATACGAGACATTGTGGATGGATATCGATGCTAAGATTCTTGGGGCGTATCGGCGTCTGTTGTTGATTGAGAAGGCATTTGTGGAGTGTCGAAGTCCGATTATCGTCATCGCCGCGATTCGATTGAATCGCATATGAGTGCGGTGGTGACTGCGATGGCGCCGCAACATCTGGCGGAGGTTGCGGCTGCGCTCAGCATCATTGGTTACGCCGCGCACCTTTGGGGGACCGCCACTGATCGGTTTCGCTGCCGAGCACACCAGCCTGACCTTCATCGTTGCCGCCGCCGTCGTCGTCATTGTTGCGGTAGCGCTGGTCAGCGTTCGAAGGGTGCCTGAAACTGAAACTGCTTGACGACGCCCCGTCGCTGGCGCGCCCAGGTGCGTTGGGGCTCTATCGCGGCTCTAGCTAAGTGTGAGGTACGCCACTGGAAAAGATGAGTCTGATTGGGTTGCTACCAAAGCCAACGTGGAATCCTTTGACCGTCGCGGCGTCGTTAATGGGCGGAAAGGATAGTGAAAACTCACGTCGCTCGCCGTCGATGTGTATGGTGCCAGAAGCATGTGGGAACCGTAGGTTGTGATGTCTGCTGGTCACGGTGTTGTTTCGTGAATTGCCTGAGCCTTCAGCACCAACAAATGGGCCACCCTGCCGAGTAGTCAGCACATTTCTTGCCAGTCGCATGATGAGTCGAACGAATTCGGTTATCGCCACAGGATCTGAGGTTGCGTATGAGATGGATCGGCCGTCCATACGATGGAGTGGTGTATAGTCATGATCTCGCCTGGTAGGCATCTGAAGAGCCTCGGTATGTTACTGGTAATTGAACCAGGCGACCATCGCTAGATTCACCAACAATGACTTCAATCAACCTCACCAGCTGGGTCCACGCTCGATATGAGCCAAGTCGTTGTGCAATGTCGGAAAATATGCGCACATTTCATCTTTGATCGCTAAGTGTAGCCGTTGAATGGATTTTCGCTATGGACACGTGAGAAGTCTCCTCCACCAGTAGATTGGGCAGTTGTTGTTGATATTTTTGCGCCTATTACGCCAACAAGAACCAGGATTACGCAGCCATACCTGCGTCACAAGATAAAAAGTCAGCTGCCCAGACAGGTATAGCAGCCCCCAAGATGGGCGGTTGCTGCGGCGGGGAGGCGCCGCACGTGCCGCCAACATCACCCCAAGTGCGAGGCCACCTGCGATGGCTGTCGCCCATACCGAATGCTGACACACCCACTGCGCATCAGCCAACAATGGCGGAGAGCAATTGCCCGCCGATACACGTTTCGCGGCTGAGAAAGTGGGAGGTTGTCCACCTGGCGACGAGGCGCCATGCTGGCCGCCACTGGGTGGAACTCAACAGGATGAGTCCCGTGATTTTTTCCGACAAGGACCGACAGGGCTAACGCTGTGATTGAAAGCGATTGTCGCGGCCATGATTTGCGTCCATGGAGGCCTCGGGGGAGCATCGCTTTCCCTGATGGCGAACCGCCGTTTTTGTCATGCGTGTCAACTCCTGTAAAACGTAAACAGTGAGAACGGTCGTTCTCCGACGTATATGCTATCGTAGAGAACGATCGCTCTCATTGCAAGGAGAAGGGTTGGGTAAGGTCTGATGAGTACTGCTGAACTGGAAAAGCTTCTCGATACCGCCGAGTATCTTTTTTATGAGCGTGGTTACCAGGCCGTGGGTATGGATGAAATTCGTGCTGCCTCTGGACTATCGCTGAAACGCATTTATTCCCTGGTCGGAAGCGGTAGCAGTTGCTGTGTCTATGCTCCGGCGGCGCGATGACAAATGGCATGCGGACTTGAAAGCTTATGTAGACAAGGCCAGTGAAGATCGGCATCTTGTGGCAATTTTTGACTGGCTCTATGACTGGCTATCGGGGGCTGGGGCACCGTGGTTGCATGATGGATCAATGCGGCGGGCGAGATGGGAAATATTAGCCCCACCGATTCTTAATGAGCTCAACGCCACAAAAAGCGCTTTCTTGACTGATGAGAGACGCCGCAAAAACTCTGGGCTGAGCAGAAGACGCCGCGACCACGATTTTTCTCCTGGCTGAAGGGGTATAGCGACAACGGTGGGATTAACGGTGATATCAGTCGTGAGAGATGCCTGCAACGACATGTTGGAGCAGATGATGAAAACGCGCTTAACGACGCCCGTAACTGGCGCACCCAGGTAAAACTCGCCGCCAACTGGTGCGTGCACATCTTTTCGGCAATGTGCTGTGGCGCGATACTCACAGCCCAACCAACATCACAAACCGCCTCTCCACCATCTTCCGCAATTCCCTCCCCGTCGCCTGGCAATCCTGCCTCGACAAGAGCGGCGGCTGCATGACGGGTTTGCCAGCAGGAGGTCAGTGTCCACCACGGCATGCAGGAACCGCCTGGTCGATCCGTACATCAAGCACCCCTGTTTCCGTGTCTTGCGTCAATGAGCTGCAGAAAATGTTCCCCATGGCATGAAGTTGGTGGACGCAGAGGACGGCCAGGGATTCCAGTCGTGTCATGATCCGCTTCGGGAGTGCGCCAGGTTGCGCGTAAGCAGTTCGTCCGCCACATCGTCAAGCCAGACCTTCTGGCTCAATCTCCAGCCAGACATCCTCCAATGTCGGGGTCACCCAGTACCTCTATCGGCAGCAGACGTCCCGGCATTGCTGTGTCACGAAAGGCGGTGGCTGCTCGTACCCCCAGGTCATCAGAGGTGAGGTAGGTACCGAGATTCCCGCCCCAGCTGCACCCAACGCGGCAAGTGTTCCACCCGTCAACCGGCATTCCTGCAGCCGTGCGGAACATCGATCAGACACGCCCATTTCTGCGTCACAACGCCATGCCCCTAGCGCTCGCGTGTAGTACCTGCCGCCTTTCCTGGCATCGAGTGCGCAAGGCTTCCACCACGGACACAGTCTCGGCGCGCAGCTCTGCTGCATAGGGGCCTCGGGAGACGCCCTGGTAAGGCTTCCAACAAACTGTATCCACGCCACCACCTGCTCTGTCTGCCTCAACGCTCAACTGGTCCAGCACGCGAACACAAAACGCAGGACGGGTAGGTAGCGCTTATCAGAGTGCCGCGGTCGTCAGCGCACCAAACAGGAAACTCTAGCCTCTTCAAGGTCATCCCCACCTTCCGTGAGTTGCAACATATCCGCATCCACGGCGGGCCCGTACGCGTGTGTAACCTCGGCCTACGCGACGTCGTTAAGCGCCTGCTAGGTCAGCCCTTGTTCATCTCCTGAACCGTCCTTCTCCATCCCGCAGAGGCGTCTTCTAGCGCCAGTGCCGTAGAGAAAACCGCCCAAACTGCCGTCCCTGCTCAAGACCCGGTGGCGAGGGCTCAAAAACAACGCTGCGGCGTTCCGCGAGCACGCACTCGCCGCAGCCCGCACGGCCTGGGGCTTCCCGCCAACGCTGCGAAATCACTGTACGTAATGCACTGGCCAGGACCGATGCCGCGTAGCACGTCCCAGGCGTGGCTGCGGAACTCTCCAGAAACCTGCCGAACCGGGGTTCGCAACACGGCGGCGAAAATCCCGTCGTAGTATTGCGCACAGCATCCAGTGCAAACCCGCTTCGGTGTCCGATTCCTCCAAAGCCGACGGCAGCAACGACTGCGTGAATGCGGGGGAGCAGGTCCTTCGGGTCGCTGGTCCAGCGAGCCCAGCACCGCGCCGTCCGACACGATCACGGTGAACGGGCCGTCGGGGTGTCGTGAGCGTAGAGCAGTGGTCATGATGCGTTCCTCCAAATATGCATGGCAGCGTACGAACGCCACGGTGCCCAGTCCATGGCTTTGCGAGCCAAAATTTTATGTTGCTTGCCCTCCACTATGCCAAGTTTTCGCGCGCCCGCAACCCAGGGCCACGTCGCCCTCCGGCCACACATCGGGATGCCCCAACAAAACGCATCAACACATAATTCGCTGTCCATACCCCTGATTCGTGGGCGGGCCACCAGCCGCGTAAAACAACCTCGGGGTCCGCGTCTGCACGAACATTCAGCTCTCCGTCCAGCAGCGCTCGCATGGACGCCACCACCGCCTTGACGGATTGCCGGTAGCCGCAAAGGACGCGTCGAGCCCAGGATTCCGGGTCGCCCACCGCAGAAATGATCTGCTCAGGCGTGGGAAAGCACCTGTTTTAACCCGCGCAATTTCTGACCATACGGCGCACCCGCCGTCTCAGCTAACCGGGACAAATGCTTGCGCTGCGCTGCCACCGAAATCTGTTGCCCCACCAACGCACGAACCAACATTTCCCTCGTAGAGTTCGCAGCCCCAGGAACCTGAATCCTCGGCGTCGCACGCACACTGGCGTGCAAGCAGGATCCGACCTCAGGTGCTTATCGACGTCCCCCGGATCCCGTGCGCATCAAACAACCGCTGAACACGCCCCACCGCCGCAGGAGCATCCGCAGCGTCTGGCGAGCTCCAACGTGTCCCAGCGCCCCCGCGTATAGGTCACCTCTATCGCGCGCTGGGGCGATGCTAGGTTCTGGCGTAGCGCAGCTGAGCCAGGTCGGCGTGCTCCACCTGTCGATCGTCACGGTCGGCGAGAAACGGAAAATCCCAGGGTGCATCGTAGGGCTCCTGAACGGGATGCGGTGCCGGTCAGCATTACTACTGTTAAACAGGTCGTTGAGGGCTTTCGCTCACGCTTGGGTGGGTGAAACACCTGATCCCGCAGCGCGTGCATGGTAGGCCCGCGTCCATGGTGGTTTAATCAGGTTGATCACCTCCGGCGCGCCCTCGCACAGCAGAGTCGCACCAAGAATCTCCTTCGTGTCAGGGATTTACTATCGCGCAGCAGACCGGTCGTGTTTCCATCCACATGCAGGCGCACGGCCGAGGCTGGTGGTTCCTTCACCGCTACGGACTGTCCTGTGTCACGTGCCTCTAGCCTGCTCATACCGATGCGGGCAAGGGGTGTTTGCATGAACACGGAATACGCCATGGGTTTGCAGGGCTGGCAGGTATAGCCGCCATCGCCCAGCAACTGGCTTTTCACAATCCGGTAATCATCCAGCGACGCATACGTGAACTGTGGGCCACCGTTCACGCCGCCCAACGCCCAGATATGTGGAACGCTTGTTTGCAGCAGGTCATCCGCAATTGCGCCCCGCTCAGTGAGTTCAACACCGGCGGCCTCCCAGGTTGAGTCCTGCGGTGACAGGCCGACGCCCCGTGGCCAGCAGCACGGCATCAAACTCGTCACCATTCTGCCAACACTGTCGCTGCGTGCTTCGATGTGGGTGATGTTCGCAGTGAGTACAATCTTGGATTCCCTGATCAATGAGCGCCTGCGGCTGCCGCCGCAACTCCGCGGATCTTCACCCGATGAACAGGCGTCGCTACGCTGAAAAACAGTGACCTTGCTGCCCAGCTTCGCGTACTGGACGCAAACCCAACCCAACATAACCCCCGGATTACCGCCAAAACGCGCTGGCTGGGGGTGTGATCCAGCAGCTCGGTTGGTGTAGACGCTGGGAATCCTCAATGCCCGTGATGGGCGGGATGATCGGCTACCCGCGCCGGTGTTGAAGGAAAATTCGCGCGGGCGTTGACTGAGGAGGCGCTCGTCGCCCGCAGCGAACCGACACCGTATGCGAATCAACGAAAGATCCTTCGCCGTCAATCACCGTCGCCATGAGGGTTTGTCGGCGCAGATCAGGTAGATGCGATCGTGCAGGAGCGACACAACCGCCTGTTTGCTGCGCCGCGGCCTGGTCGAAAGACTCATCATGTGCCGCTGCGCGACCAGTCGTTTCATTAGGGATGCAGGCGATGTTAGTAGCAGCCGCCGTACATCTCGTGATCGTTCAACCATTGCGACCCGCTGTCCAGCATCTGGCAGGCGCTACCGCAAGCGTCTTTCCCGCCTTGCCAGGAAACCGATATATGACGGCGTCGTAGACTCGCGTGTCATGCCACGAAATATGGCAGTGCGGCTGGGAGATGCCCAACGGTTAGTCGCCGTGTTTCGCCTGCTGTCTCCAAGAGCAACAGCCAGCCGAGAACCGGCTTGGACAACCAAATCTGATCCGAGTGGCATTGAGACTGGGCTCGAGAGTAGTGCTTCCCTCTGGCTTCTGCATGGACAGCTGCATACATAGAGACCCGTTGATCAGGAGCTATGCCCACAGCCGCAGAACATTTAGCCAAAAAGACAAGTCTCATCGCGCATCTCGTTGAATGTTGTGTGTGGTCGCGGCGAAGGCCGCCAAGAGCGAGAACTTGCTCAGGGTGGGCATGCGCAGCCAGTAGCGGGACCAGCCATTCCGCAGCAACCAGAGACTTCTAGAACAGTGCCTCCGCGAGCATAATTATCAATCGAGCTCCTTCTGTTACCTGCTCCAGCCTAGGTTCATTGGCAGAACAGCACTAACATTATGGGAATAGCGCTTGTCTGAGCGAGATGATCGAACACGCTGATTTTGCAGGTTTACTGTGCTTCGACTCTACTTGGAATTTGCAGTAAGGTGGTGGGCGAGGTGTCGATAAGAATGGGCAGGTCACTAGAATGCGAATGATCGAGGTCAAAGTGATGGTATATAGGGATGATAATTGCGGCATCGATCCCCAGATGCAGTGCGACAGTAAATTGAGGGATCCAATTCCTACCAATCTGGCGTGCAGGCTCTTTCGGTGACCCCGTGCGAGGCTTCTGCGGCGATGGGCTGAGCTGGTTCGGCGTTGGCAGAAGTCGCCACCCATCTGACATGGAGTCCGGCTTGAGTTGTGGTCGGAAAAGAACCTTGACAACTATTGCGGGTCCAGCGTCCAGCGGGGATCTTTCTACCTGTGGTGGAAGGTCTGTGTTGCGTCTGGAGTGGGAAATAAGGCTTTCATGTTTTCTGCCTTGGTTGCAGAGAAGATAATCACATCACGAGCAAACAGGATGATATACACCCCGCCCATCGATAACGTTGAAAATATGGGGGTATGGTGATCTCCTCTTACCATATTCCTGATCTAAGGCATCACATGCTCAACCGCTGGCGGGGATCGTTCCAGAGGGTGGATTTAGCTGCACTCTGCTGCCGTCGCACATTCTTTCGCTTTGCTTTGCTTATGAGCTAAGCTTACGCTCATGCTTCTGCGTAATGAGTGTGTAAAGGCGTTGGGGTGCATGTAGTATGAGAGTAGAGTGTCCAGAGCATCGGTAGGCATTTCCGTACCAGAGGCTGCTTGATGATCGCCCTGGGCAGCAACAACCGAAAGATGAAATCTCGCATACGCTCGGTGACCTCCGCCTGTGCGGTTGGACTCGATGCGATTATCAGGTTCCGAATCAACGGTCAAGAAAAGAAAGGTGATTACCTACTCTGACGTGGGCGAAATACTTACAGCATGCGAAGTCTGGCACTCGGTAAGGATAATCTCGCCAACAGAACGCACGACCGACCGGGCGATAGAGTTTCGAAGGAAAGACGGCGAGATTCTCCAGCAGCGTTTCGTGGTGATCTCCTGAGGTCCGACTGATGCCAATAGATCGATGCTGAACCAGAAAAGTCTGGAGCAGCGTTAATGTCCGATCCGTCGCGAAACGCAAGCCGTTGGAACCTTTGTTATTGGTGTTGTGGCTTTGGCGGTAGCGCCGCGCTTTTGAATCGCGCTTTCGATTTGGGTGTTGGCAGCACTTTCGGGTGTTATACCCTCATGAATGCCACAATTCCAGAGGGAGGGAGACGCTTGCCCGTCGATCTGCTGTGTACGAGACATGTCGCGTGGCTTTGATCCCGCGTGAACAATCATTTTCCAACTGGTACTGGACGGCAAGATCATCGCTGTTGCCGATGAGTTGCGACGAATTGCCGCGGTGGTGGGCCGCGAAACCTCGATTGAACCCGGCTGACGTTCGCATGCCAACGCGCGCGCTGCGCCTGGTCGAAGGTGGCGGCTGCGCGCATTTGCAGGTGAGTCGCGTCGTCACCGACCCTTTGTCCTGAACGCAGGGTGGTCACGGCGTTTGCCACCATCCTTACTGATGAGCTCTCACTGGGCGCATCGGCACAGCCAACCGCTTATATC
>BNJS01000833.1_pt1 | contig 72828 bp, 94 predicted proteins | sample 8540461 | NCBI WGS metagenome assembly BNJS01 (sample SAMD00202454, study PRJDB9452) | human saliva metagenome | isolation source: human saliva | place: Japan
GGCTGCAGGATCGAGTACCTCAATTAAATTTGTTGACACCACCATTAAACCCTCAAAGCGTTCAATTTGTGTCAGCATTTCATTGACTTGTGAACGCTCCCAACTACGTTCTGCACCATCGCGTGAAAACAGGAAGGTATCCACTTCGTCCAGCACTAGCAAACAATTATCACGCTTCGCCGATTCAAATGCCTCCGCAATTTTTTGTTCTGTTCCGCCGACATAAGGATCGAGCAAATCAGACCCTTTGCAAAGCAACAACGGCATATCTAACTGCTCGGCAAGCCAACCTGCCCAAGCGGTTTCCCTGTGCCTGGCGGACCATAACAACAAATTCTGCCTTTTTTGGTTCGCATTAATCCTTCGGTGATTTTATGAATATTTTCATTGCAGGAAACCCACTCAAGCTGATAACTCAGTTTACTTTCCACCAACGGCTCAATTTTCTTTTTGCCTTGTGCCTGTAAGGTTTCATTAAAGAGCGTAAGCAAGACCTCAGAAAAAGCTTTTTTGCCGTTATCAACCGCATTTGCTACATTGAACACGCGCGTTAAAATCGCCGGTGAAAGTGACCGCACTTTGGCAAAATGCTGCACGTATTCCGCCGTTAATTTACCGCCTGCCAGCTGCGAAATTAACGCCGATTTATTTTTCAGCGGTAAATCCGGCATTTCAAACACAAAATCAAAGCGACGCAAAAAAGCCGCATCTATGCTGTGTACCGAATTGGATAACCAAATCATCGGCACGTTATTGTTTTCCAACAACTGATTTGTCCACGCTTTATTTTTTTGCGCAACAGAACGCTCCATAAACGAGCCGTTAAACACATCTTCAATTTCATCAAAAATTAAAAGCGCCTGCTTCCCGTTCAATAGCGTTTGAGCAAGACGACTGTAGTTCAGGCGTTGCTCTGCCTTCACAACATCTCCGTCAGAATCCATATAAGTAATGTTATACGCCGAAATCCCTAATGCCTGTGCAAGCAACCCGGCAAATTCAGTTTTACCGGTGCCGGGCACGCCATAAATTAAAAGATTCACACCTTTCTGATGATGTTTTATTGCCTGTTGTAAATAGGTCAACATCATCTCTTTCATGCCGGCAATATGGGCAAAATCATCCAGTTGCAAACTTGGCACTTGAGCGACTTCCGTACAAGATTTTAATAGGACGTTTTCGTTTAATGGTTGTGTCACAAATTCATCAAAATCTAAGGTTTCGCCCCAACCTAAATAATCATGCACACTATCGGGGCGATAATCGCGATCAATCAGACCATAAGCATCGAGTTTACTGCCTTTCTTCAAGGCGGATAGAATCTGATTTTTCGGCTGCTTCAGTAAATCCGCCATGATCGCAGCCGTTCTTTGCAAATCCGATTTCGGCAAGTAGCCAAACAAATCTCGCATAGCTCCTTCACTGCGTAAATGCATGGCAAAGCGAAGAAGTTCCTGTTCAACGGGATTCAGTTGCAAAAATTCTGCCAACGTTGCCAAATTTTCATACGCCTGTTTCCATAACTCCGGTAAAAGTGCGGTGGATTTTTGGAGTGTTTTATACCGCTCTTTTAAAAGCCGACGAGCAACTGTGCGTAAATTTTTATCATTCTCTAATTCTTCAGGCAGCCCAAACGCACTGGCAATTTCATCACTTCGCCAACTACTCTCCCGAAACACTTCGGAAAAACCTTTATGCTCAAATAAAATTTTGAGCATCATATTTTCAGTATAAGAAGACACTGTCGGTGGGTTTAACTGATATTTAGACATAAAAAATACTCCTTACTGGGTTAGTAAGGAGTATTTTAGTGAGGCGAGCGACAAAAGGTGTCGTTAGAAATCAGCTTTGGATAAAGGTTTATTTAGAATTTTGAGCATTTTTTCTCCATGCTCTTTTATCTCAACTTCTGTCCATTTATCATAACTCATCATTATAACTTGTTTTAGGCTATCGCAATTATTCCATGTCTTAATAACTTCTCGCTTTGCCGTTGGAGTCAAATTACTTAAACGAGAATTTTTACTTTGAGATAATAAATACAAATTGCCAAACATATCCACATCTTCAATTGCCTGCCCATCTATAGGATGTTGCGGATAATGATGCTCCACCGAACTTCTAAAGGTAAATCTAAATTTCTTCCAAATAGCATCTCTAGTTTTCTCAGTTAACCAAGCGTCATTTTTTGAAAAAAATTCTACTTCTTGGGGAGATTCCCATAATTGATAATCTAATCGATTAAATACAAAGTTAGGGACATTTACTCCTTTATCCCAATCTTTTTCATCATCCGAATTTTCTTTAATTTCTGAGTTTAATTCAAATTCCACTTTATCTAATATAATCTCTGTAATATCTTTTTCCTTGGCAGTTATTACCAAAATAGAATTTATCACAAAGCTCTTCTAGAAAAAAATTAACATAGTTATCGCGCATTATATTATCCTTATTCTTGAATAACCAACGTAATACAGCATACAACCAGTTTTTTTATAGCTATGAGATGAGTTAGAAACATGAAACATTGAAAGTAACATCACTGCTATTTTTTTGTAGGATCACTATCATTAAGTTCTTCATCATCATTTTTATTTTCAGTATTGTTACTAAATGAATTTTTTTATAGTAATACTTTTTGAACCATCTACTTTATAATCTTCCATAATGACCAATTTTCTTCTCCAGTTCTAATTGTGTTAGATTTGATAACATAACGATCAAAATAGATAGCGACAAGTAAATAAAACAAAAATGAGCTTAAACTTCATGATCATTATCTTTAAAGCATTTCTTCGTAAGACTTTAATAAGAACTTTTCTCATCTAATGGCACATTTCTGAGTAAAATCTTTCATGTTTATTATATTCTTTCTAAATAAATTCTTAAAACATGCATTAAGAAATTAGGGAAAATCAATTACTGAAGTAAATGCACCATCAGTATTTATCTTCTATAGATGCCCATCTTTTAGTTCTATTATTTTCTTGCTATTAAGAAGATCACGATTGTTTCTCCGTTCTTTCCATCCCATCTTCTATCTTTCCTTTTACCTCTATTAAGTATCATCTGCTACTCTTAAAATTTCCTTCCTAAAAAGCTCTAGGTGTTTTTCTGCCAATCATTACCAAAAAAATGACTTCTCTTAACTCAGAGTCAAACCCCATTACAGTATAACGACTCATATCTGAACACGCGTCCCAAATTTTCGCAAATAAGTTTTTCTCAATAGGTGTACGTAGTTTTTTCATTAAACGGGCTTTTAAAACTTCGTGTTTTTCTAACTGTTCTCCACGGGTATTCATAATTTCAAAATAATGATTAAGATCTGTGTTTTCAGGTACTTCAGTTCTAATAATTTCGACTTTTGTAAGCAGAAAATCGGCTAAGCTTTTTTGTTGATCTACTGTTTTTTGATCTGCTGCCCAATATTTTTTAATTGACTTTAAAGCATTTTTTTAAATACATTAGGAATATTATCTGACTCTAAATGTTCTAAAGCCCAATCAGAATCTTTTCGATGTTCAAAATGCACATTTCTAGTAAAATCATTCTCGTACAAATTATTCATACAAAAATAATGCATAATCAGTGTTAGCGTCGTCAACCTCTGTTGACCATCTATAACTTCAAAATCCCCATTTTTCTTTTTTTATTAACCACCAAAACTACCAATGTAATAATTTTTTTATTTTTCATTATTTAGATAGGCATTCCAAAGGTCTTGAATAAGGTAATTAACTTTCCTCATCCCCCAAGAATAGTTTCTCTGATAAATAGGAATAAAATATTTATCATTAGTTAATAACTCACCTATTTTTTTAATGTCTTTACATTATTATTTAATTTCATATTTACAAATCTCTTTTTATTTTTATCATCTACATTATGGAAGTTAATTTTCATTTTTGCAATAAATCTAATCACTTGCTCTGGAGTAACTGATTTTTTTCAATATGATAGAGCAAACCATACTTTATCATGAGCAGCCTTCTCTATTGTTTTTAAAACTAATACGGTCCTTTTTCAATACGAATACGATAAACCCAAAAAAAGCCTTTGCTACAAATTCAGAAAGATTGTTATTTACCAAACTTATCAAAAATATAATAATATCGCACATTCAAATAAAGTTTCTAAGATATTGATCACCAACACGATTACTATTTTTTTATAATTATCTAAGAAATTTATTAAACCAGTTTCTAAATTGGTACCATCAATTTGTTCAAACTGTTCTAACAGTCCCAGTTTCTTTTTCTAAATAGCTGTTCATAGATGACCCATATAGAATTTAATATAGTCAAAAACACTTTCCATTAAACAATGTTTGATTAACCTGAAACCCTGTTAATAAACCATTTAAATAAGGATAATCAGCACCTTTACTAACACCTTTAAATATATCTAACTCATCAGATGTAAATACTTCGGCATATTCTTGATAATGCCAGCGTCGCAATCTAAACAAAAATATAGTTAATAATTTTATCTAAATTATTTATATCATCCGACATCGCAGATTTTTTTCCCAACACTCAACACATTGATGAATAATTTCCATCTAGTTCGTTCCGCATCTCTCTTAAGTGATAGGCTTTTAAAAGATCATATGATTCAAGAGGTTTTCCTCTTGCATTTTGTGAGTCAAAAAATTGGAAGGCTTCATCTAAATCATTTAATTCAACATAAACTATCTCACAAATTTCTAAAAGATACTCTTTAAATGCTTTCTTATCGGAAATAGAATAATTTTTTTAATAAAATCATAATTATTAATTACATTATTCTTACTAATACTATGTGTTAAAGGTTGGTTCAATAGGTTCTTTTCACTACCCAAACTATGAAGCAATAATGAAAGCGTAATTAAACGTTGTTGGCCATCAACAATATCTAACTTTACTTCATCTTTTTCATTATATTTATGTATTACCACTGTTCCAATTCGATAAACTTGTTCCTGATTCCGGAAATGTGTCAGTAAATCATCAAGTAATTGTTGAACGTGTTTTATTGTCCATTTGTATGGTCTTTTGATAGTCTGGAATTCTCAAATTTAATTCTGAATACATCATCAATCTTAAGTATTTTTTTGCTTTTTTTCTTCACTCATAATAATTTTGGTTCCTTAGAATATTTTTTTATAATATAAATCAAAATGCACAGATTATAACTGATAAATCATCATAAAATCTTTGTTTTTTTGCAATTAACTTTACGATAAACAGTCAATCGAGATTTATCATTATCATATTGTTTCCAAATCTTTTTCTCTTACTTCAGCAGAAAGCCCATCTGTTAATCCGTCAGAACAAAGCAATAAACTTTCTCCTTGTTGAATTTCAATCTCTTGATAAAAAAATTTTTATCTTGAAATTCGGAATAATCAGCGACTAAACAAGAAGAAACACCGCCATAAATCGTGGCAAAATCTTCTTCTTTTTTTATCGGGAAAATCAGCCAATAATTCAGAAAGAATAGAATGATCTTGCGTGATTTGTTGCCATTTTACCTTGGGTATCAATTAAATAAGCACGGCTATCGCCTACGCTGAGAATTTTTGGCTTTACGGGTTGATTTGATCAATTTCAGCTGCCACAAACGTGGTTGCTGAGCCGAAATAATCCTCCGCTAATTCTGCTGATAAACTGGATTGTAAATCGTAGATCGTTTGGCGACTTAGGCTTTCCATTTGGCTTAATAATTGCATAGCCAATTTGCTCGCTTTTTTTTCAGGTCGGTTACTATTGGAAATACCGTCTGCCACGCCCACAATAAAGTGCGGTCGGTTTTCAAGGCGTTTTTCAGCCGTTTTGAGTTTATATTGAAACACCGCCTCACCATTAAAAAGGGCATCTTGGTTGTGTCGCTTGTTGCTGCCAATTTGTTGGCAGAAGGTAATTTCGCAAAAATTTTCCATTATTCAACCGCTTGTTGAGAAGGATTTAGAAGGCGATCAATCGCTTTTAGCGCATCTAACGCCTTCATCTCGAGACTTAAAAAGTGCATTTTCGGCACGCCTGCATCTTGTGGGTTAATACGGATAAATCCACCCTTTTTTGCTTTCGCCGTACGTTCAGAAAAGCGACGCACAGTTGGAATGGCTTTCCCCGCCCCCAGTTCGATGACGACGAGATTTTGCACTTCTTTTAACCATAAATCGAGCTTATTTCGTTTTAAATTTTGATAATTACTGCTGTAAAAATAATCGTCAAACATGAGTACATTTTGTCTTGCCAAACGCTGACAATAAGGGCAACGAGGTGGCTCACTCAATAAGCGCAAGTTTTCGTTATCCACCACAGGTTGAAATTCTTTTGCTGACCAACTTAAATCGCGGCAATTATGCGCACACTGCAAACGCTCTAATGTGCCATGTACTTCATAAATGCGCCCTTCTTTAAACCCCGCTTTCTGAAAATGCCCATCCACATTGCTGGTAAAAACAAAATAACCATGCGGTTTGCTTTCTGCCCAACGTTTTAAAATTTGGTAACCTTCATGCGGACTTGTTGCACGATATTGCGACAAACGATGCCCATAAAACCAATAAGCTAACTCTTGATGAGTTTCATAAGCTAATGGCGTCGCAATATCTTCAAAATTGATATTGCGGCCCTTTAAACATTGGGATAAGCATTCCAAAAACCCGCCGACACTTCTAAAATCTGGCAAACCTGAATCTACGCTCATTCCTGCACCAGCAGTAATTAAAATGCCATCAGCCTTATGGATAAGTTCCACTGCATAATTTAAGTCATTTTTCATAATACTTTTCTCTGTCCATTTTTCATTGGTGAAATAATTCCAGCTTCTTCTAGTTGTTCTACAATTCTCGCAGCTCGATTAAAGCCTAAACTAAATTTGCGTTGAATCCGTGAACCAGATGTAAATTTTTCTTGTTGCACGAATTTTTTTACATCCTCAAAAAGCGGATCGCGTTTAAAAGTCACTTTCATTGCCATAAGTTTGCTCCTGTGTTGTTTCTATAAAAAGGGCTTAAGCGTGTTGTAAAAAGTAAAAAATATCTCTTTTATGGAAAAAATTATATGGAAGGAAGCGACAGTTCGTGTCGCTGCGAATATTACAAGCGGTTATTTTTAGAAGATTGTTTGCAAATAAGATTATCTGTATTGCAATATGCACATTTATCTGTTTATATATACATGTAATTTATTAGGAAAAAGAATATGAATAACCAAAATCCGATTGAAATTTACCAAGCTCAAGATGGTACAACGCAAGTGGAAGTGAGATTTGAAAATGATACTGTTTGGCTAAGTTTACAGCGCAGATGGCTGATTTATTTGGGCGAGATAAGTCTGTTATTTCACGTCATTTACGCAAATATCTATACTGATGGCGAGTTAAATGAGAAGCTAACTGTTGCAAAAAAATGCAACAGTTCAAATTGAAGGCAAAAAGACAAATTAATCGAACAATCGAATACTATAATCTTGATGTAATTATATCTGTGGGCTATAGAGTTAATTCTATTTTAGGTACTAAATTTTAGAATTTGGGCAACTGCACGTTTAAAAAGAATATCTGACTCAAGGCTATACCATTAACCAAAAAAACGTTTACAGCAAAATGCTCACGAATTAGAACAAGCACTTGCGCTTATTCAAAAAAATGGCAAATTCATCGGAATTAACGCTAGAAAGTGGTCGTGGATTAGTGGATATTGTCAGCCGTTATACGCATACCTTTTTTTATGGCTACAACAATATGATGAAGGTTTACTTACTGAACCACAAAACACAGCAAGGTGGTACATTACCGACTTATGCTGAGGCCTGTTCTGCACTAGCAGAGTTAAAATCTCAGCTGATGGCAAAAGGTGAAGCAAGTGATCTGTTTGGACGTGAACGAGATAATGGCTTATCTGCGATTTTAGGCAATTTAGATCAAAGTGTATTTGGTGAGCCCGCTTATCCAAGCATTGAAGCAAAAGCGGCACATTTACTTTATTTTGTCGTCAAGAATCATCCTTTTTCAGATGGTAATAAACGTAGTGGCGCATTTTTTTATTTGTGGATTTCTTACATAGAAATGGGCGTTTATTTGATCATAATGGGACATCCAGTTATCAATGATACTGGGCTTGCAGCGCTCACTTTATTAGTGGCAGAATCTGATCCGAAACAAAAAGAAACGCTTATTAGGCTTATTATGCATATGCTTAAACATAAGCAAGATAATTAATGATAAATAGCGACCGAAGTCGCTATTTATCTATCAACGTAAAACTTAATAAAAATTATTTACATAATTCTTTTACTGACTCTACTAATGCTTCCATTTTGTCGTAAGAATTGATGCCACTTGGGCCACCAAAAAAATGGGCAAACACAAATTAAAGTATCATTGTACTTGCGATAGAAGATATTAAATTCTTTCAACGCTTTAGTTTCATATACGGCTTCTCCAGTAAAAAACTTAAAGAAGTTATCTTTTTCAGTGACTCCCGTACAAATAATAACTTTAGGATGACATTCATCTATAAGTTGACGATAAAAAGCACCACGATTTTCAACGCACCACTCTCTATATTCATTGAATGTTTCAAATCCTGTCATCTTAATGAATTGATCATTCCATTGAATTGATGATCTATTTTTGAAATTGATTGGTAGCATATTTAATTTGAAACCAATACCTTGTGGATAAAGCACATCGTATTTTTTAACAAAATGCTCCGCACTTTCTCCATTTTTCCAATCTAAATTGTAGTAGTACCACAAAAACCAACATATTTTTCTATTATATTGAGTAGTCCAACTACCATCAAAATCATCCTCTACCCAAGAATGCGGTATTAATTTAGGACTTAAACTAAATTTCTCATAAAAATCATCTGGCGAGCTTTCATCACCTATTCCCCATTCTAATCCACAAAACCATACTTCTGATTTAGGATTTCCACCATCACCTCCCGCGAAAGACACCGCTATTTTTTTAAATTCTTCTGTTACCATTATTCTTATCCTCATTATTTAAGTAGATTTGCCCAAATCCCTATGGTTTCTTCTTGAATTACGCCTTTTTCTTGACCTAATTTTATTGCCAGTTGCTGTAAACTTTTAGCCAACTCAGGATGACCACAATAATTTAAACTACGAATGATGCGAGAAATCTTCTTACTTTCATGCCCGATATTACGTAGCCAAACTTTACGTTCACTCAATTCAGGTTTTGGGAATATTTTATTATCTTCACGATATAAACAGAAGTAATCCAGAATAATATCAATAGAATGTAAATATTTATTTTGAATTGCTTCATCTCCAATAAAAATAGCCAGGTCTTCTTCGTTAAAAACTGGTACTGAACGATTCCATTTGGAACTTTCAGTAACAGGTAAAAGCCAAGGAATATATAAATAAGCATCACCAATCATTCTTTTTGGCATTGCCCACATATCTTGCAAAAGATAAATTATGTTGGCTTTTTCTTTGTTCTAAATAAAATTCAATTACTGGATGCATACGTTTCTCATTAATTCATTAGCAATGAAATAGCGACCGAAGTCGCTATTTATGTAAAAAAGTGCGGTCATTTTTCTATGAGTTTTTTGATGTTCTCTAATAACTCTGCCACAACCTTAGGTACCCCCTCGCCTGCTTTTTCTTTTATGGCAATCACTTGCTTACGAACAAATCCTGTATTGGGATTTGGATCGATCAAATAGATAAATGAACCATATGGAGCGAGATTTACCAATCCATTAGCTGGATAAACTTGTAATGAAGTGCCAATAACAATCACAATATCTGCCTTTTTCACTAACTTTTCTGCTTTAGGAAACATGGGTACATTTTCCCCAAAAAAGACTATATGTGGACGCATTGGATGACCGTGATTATCCTTATCCTCTAATAGTTGATCACCCAAACATGGAACAATGTAATCGGTATTAAAACTGCTGCGAGCTTTATTTAATTCACCATGTAAATGGAGTACATTAGTACTTCCTGCTCGCTCATGTAAATCATCCACATTTTGGGTAATTATATGAACTTCATAAAACTCTTCCAATTCAACCAAAGCCAAGTGTGCTGCATTAGGCTCTGCAGCTTGAGCATTACGACGTCGTTCATTATAAAACGCCAATACTTTTGCTCGGTTTTTCTTTAAGGCTTCAGGCGTGCAAACTTCTTCTACTTTATGCCCAGCCCACAAGCCATCTTCCGCTCTAAAAGTAGGAATACCACTTTCGGCACTAATTCCAGCGCCCGTTAATACCACGCAAATTGGTTTATTTTTTTCTGTCATTTTTCAGGCTCCTTTTTGTTCTAAAATTTCATCAACCTGTCTATCTCTAGCCATCATGCCAAATATATTCCCCGCTTTATAAAGGGGTTGATAAGTATAGCTTTCAATGTGCAAGAATGGCTTCTCTGAAAGACGTTGAAAATATTGTTTTAGCTGTGATTTTGAGCGTAATAACATGTCATATTCCGCTTGAATATGAGCACACATAGCTTCAATACGCATTTTAAATTCATCACTGAGATAAGGGCTGATAATTAAATAGACCGTTTTCTGTTCGGTTGCTATTTCATCCGCATAAACACATGCCAAATTAAACACTTGCCATTTATAGCGATCGGCAAAAGCACCAATAATTCGACTTTGTTCCTCATTTTCAACTTGTACGAGGGCGGCTGGCTTTTTCAAGCAATCTTGCAAAATATCACTTGGCGTAAAAGGGCCGCAGTCCAAATAAGATAGCACGCAGTTCCAGTTAGCAAATTGTTCAGTACCAAAATGTAAATGTTTGCCTTCGAATTTATCCACCCCATTTTTAGTGCGATCATCAATTAAATAATCGCCTTGGTTCAGGTTTTTATGGTGAGATAAAATTAACCGTTTGTATAATGCCGAGCCTTTTTCTTCGCCGAAATAACGCTGAATCCATTTTACTTTATCACTCCAAGCAGATGGATTATGCCAAGGAGCGGTAGAAAGCACGTAAATATGATATTTCTTCATCAATTTATGAACGGCAGAAATGGCGTTTGGCATGGGTTCCATTAAGCTGAAAATACCCTCGACTTCATCATATCGACCTTCATACTCTTGCCTGGTTTTCTCATCTAATTTTGCAATACCAGACGGAAAATCAACCATCACATTATCCATATCAATATAAACAATTTTCTTCATTTTAATGCCCTCTCTGTTGATGGCTTAATGATAAAAGATGAAGCGACAATTTATGTCGTTAGGCATTTTTGTCTAAATAAGTGCGGTCAATTTCTTGGTAATCTTCACCAAAATGGGCAATCCACCATTCCAGCATAGCGCTCTCAATCACGGTCGCAGAAATTTCATATTCAGTGCCACAATCTTTTTACCGTTTGATCCGTTGATAATGGTGTTTCTGTCAAAAAGCCACCTGTTTTTTTATCAATACGGAAAGTTAAACGAATCTTTCTACCAGAGCTAAAGCCAAATTTTTGGCTTTCAACATAAGCTTTTAGATTAAATTTCGGACGTTCAAATTGCATTGTGCTGACATTCACTTCAAGTAAACGATGCAAGGCTAAATGTAAAATATCACCATGTTCATATTCTGCCACCACATAACTGCTAGGGCCCTGCTGAACAAGAGCGAGTGGCTTAACGTTAGCCTTATGTTCTTTGCCGTGAATGCTACGATAATGCACTTGCAAAAATCGGTTTTGATAAAGTGCGGTACTAATTTGCTTAAAAATTTCAGGATCAATTTTTGCAGGCAATAATGGCTGGCTAGTTGGTGCAATAGCCACTTTATTGAGCCATTCTGAAGCCCCTTTTTTATGCGATTCATAAGCAAGATTGTAATCCGCTTGTTTAAAGAACCCTTCCATCGATTGCATAATATTGGCCGGTAAAATGCCAGCTAAATATTGTTTTGCCAACATCAAAACCAACGATTGCTGTTCATTTAAAATTGGCATATCTAAGCCTTTTGCATCGGGTTTCCAACGATAGCTATACGGTTTATCATTGGTATTGCAATCAATTTCAAACTGCTCACATAACGTATTCAGCGCACGCTGAATACTGCGCAAATCGCGCTCAATACCTAATGCAAGCAATTTCTCTCGCAGTTCTAATGAGCTGATAGAATAGTTTTTCGGAATTAAACGTAATAGTTCAAGATGGAATTTTAGGGAAGATGATTCGGACATAATTGCCTCATAAATAAAAGTATTTTCTTTAATCATATAAAAAATCGGGCAATTTTTAAACTGCCCGATTTGTTTCTATTTTTGACCGCACTTTATGCCTTGGCGGTATCAATACGTTCGAATGACAACACTTTATTTTCTAACTGACGGAGTAATAAAGTAGCAATACCAGTAATGATGAGGTAAATACCGCCTGCAATACCGTAGATAGTGAGTGCATCATATTCCGTACCGTAAAGTTGACGAGCATATCCCATGATATCCATGATCGTAATGGTAGAGGCCAACGCGGTACCTTTAAATACCAAGATAATTTCATTGGTATAAGACGGGAGCGCACGTTTTAACGCATAAGGAATGAGAATTTTTAAAGTCTGCATACGACTTAGTCCTAATGCCGCACAGCTTTCCCATTGACCTTTAGAGATCGCTTTTACTGCCCCATGGAATAACTGGGTTGAATAAGCCGCACTATTCAAAGCTAAAGCTAATGCTGCACAGAACCATGCGTTGGAGAATAATCCCCATAATGGGCTGTCCACCAACCATTGGAATTGGCCTGGGCCTGCATAAATTAAGAAAAATTGCACTAAAAGTGGAGTGCCTGTAAATAAAACAAGGAACAAATTGACCGCACTTTTTACCAGTTTATTGCCAATAGAAAGCAAGAAGGTTAAACCTAATGCTAAGAAAAAGGCTATAAACAAGGAGACGACTGTAAGCAACAGGCTAGTCGGAATACCTTGAGCAATCACTGCTAAATACTCTTGAAACATTATTCGACTCCCCGTTCAAATCGAGTGAAACGTAATTCTAATTTGCGAATACCCGCTTGGCTGATCAAAGTAATCACTAAATAAATCAAGGCTGCAATACCATACCAAGTGAAAGGCTCATGGGTATTTGTATTGATGTATCCGGCTTGACGCATTAAATCATCGACACCGATTAACGACACCAGCGCGGTATCTTTTAATAACACGAGCCATTGATTGCTTAAGCCCGGTAAAGCATGTCGCCACACTTGTGGCATAATTAAATTGATGAAGGTATAAGGACGACTTAAGCCTAACGCTGCACCTGATTCCCACTGCCCTTTTGGAATGGCTTGAATCGCACCACGTAAAGTTTGTGAAGCATAAGAGGCAAAAATCAAAGACAATGCAAATACACCACAACCAAAGGCGCTGAATTCGATATACTCCCCTGTCAGCATTTCTACTACTTGGGTTGAACCAAAATAAATCAGTAGAACCACCAAGATTTCCGGTAAACCACGCAATAAAGCAATCACAACAGAAGCTGGTTTTGCAATAAAGACATATTTATTCGCTTCTAAGGCGGTAAAAATAATACTGAGCAATAAGCCGACAATTAACGAGCAAATAGCAAGCCCTAAAGTCATTAGGGCTGCATGTCCAATTAATGTAAGATAATCATAAAACATAGATTATTTAGTCATCCATTTATCATAGATTTTTTGGTATTCGCCGTTTGCTTTCACCGCTTCTAAACCTTTATTCAAGCTTTCTAGCAATTCTTTGCTTGATTTATTTACCGCGATACCTAAACCGTTACCGAAATATTTTTTGTCGGTCACTTTGTCGCCTACAAATTGAATTTCAGCTTCTTTTGAAATCATATCAGCTAGCACCGCTGTATCACCGAAGATGATATCAATACGACCATTTTTTAAGTCTAAGATCGCATCTTGTAAGCTTGCATAAGATTTTGCATTATATTGCTTGGTTTCTGCGGCAGTATATTGTTGGAATGTTGTTCCGTTTTGAACACCAATTGTTTTTGCTGAAGCTAAATCTGCTTTGCCTTTTAAAGCCACATAACTTGCTGTGCTATCATAATACGCATTAGAAAATGAAACTTGTTTTGCACGCGCTTCAGTAATATCCATCGCAGAAATCGCTGCATCAAAACGTTTTGCTTTCAAGCTTGGAATTAATGCATCAAAAGATTGGCTTTTGAAATGACAAGTCGCTTGAATTTCCTTACAAATTGCATTCGCTACATCCACATCAAAACCGATAATTTCACCTTTTTCATTCGTTGTTTCAAATGGTGGGTAGCTCGGCTCCATCGCGAAAGTGATTTCTTGTGCATTCGCAGCAAAAGCTGAGCCCATTAACATTGCGCTTAAAAGTAATTTTTTTCATGTTGTGTTTCCTTATTCTGAGTGTGAAAGATATTGTTTAAATTGTTCGGTTTTGGGATTATCAAAGCAATCTGCACTGCCCATTTCAATAATCTTACCTTGTTCCATATAAACGACCTTTGTCGCCACTTTTTGTGCCACGTTCACTTCGTGGGTTACAATCACTTGAGTAATGCCTGTTTGTTGAAGTTCTTTAATGATATCAACAACTTGAGCTGTAATCTCTGGGTCCAGTGCAGCCGTTGGCTCATCAAACAACAACACTTGAGGTTTCATCATTAATGCTCGAGCAATGGCTACACGTTGCTGCTGACCGCCAGATAAGTGAAGCGGGAAACGATCTGCATGCTCTTCCAAACGTAAACGTTTTAAAAGTTCTAATGCATCTTTTTTCGCTTCTTCCTCGCTAATGCCCAACACTTTTTTCGGCGCTTCAATCAGGTTTTCAATTACCGTTAAATGCGGCCAAAGATTGTATTGCTGAAATACCATGCCTACATCTTGACGAAGTTGACGAATAGCTTTCGGATTATTATTCGCTTGAGATAAATCAAAATGGTTATTCGCAATATGTAATTCACCAGAAGTTGGCACTTCTAATAAATTTAGTGTACGGATTAACGTACTTTTCCCTGCACCACTTGGCCCGAGTAACACCACAGTATCGCCTTCCTGTGCATCAAGATTGATATCAAACAATGCTTGTGATGAACCATAAAAAGAAATTCAAATTTTTTTAACACTAATCGCCATTTTTAAGTTTACTGCTATCCTTGATTGACTTGTAAGAATGAATAAATATTACTTTTTAGTGATTATTTATGCAAGTGTTTTTTATAAAAAATCCCAAAAAACTTTTTGGGATCCTTAAATCATTGAATTTTTAACCGCACTTGTCGCGAATTAGGCCTCTTTCGCCATTTCAAATTCAACTAGCATCATTAAAATATGGATCACCTTGATGTGAATTTCTTGAATACGATCTGCATAACCAAAGTGTGGCACACGAATTTCAACGTCCGCTAAGCCTGCCATTTTACCGCCATCTTTACCTGTCATCGCAATCACTTTCATGCCTTTTGCTTTCGCCGCATCAATCGCATTTAAGATATTTTTAGAATTGCCTGATGTCGATAATCCAAATAAAACATCGCCTTCTTTACCCACTGCTTCAACAAAGCGAGAGAAGACATATTCATAACCAAAGTCATTACTTACACAGCTTAAATGACTTACATCAGAAATCGCAATTGCAGGATAACCAGGACGATTTTCACGATAACGACCTGTGAGTTCTTCAGCAAAGTGCATGGCGTCACAGTGAGAACCACCATTACCGCAAGATAATACTTTCCCGCCATTTTTAAAGCTTTCGGCTAATAATTTAGCTGCTTTTTCAATGAGTTTGATGTTGTTATCATCTGAAACAAACTTATTTAGTACGTCTTGTGCTTCCACAAGCTCAGCTTTAATTTGATCAAAATACATTTTATTCTCCTTAAAAATTAAAATTCGCGATAACGTTGGCATTGTATAGCGTTCATTTCAAATAATCCACAGCTCTTTCTTATCTCTCTATTTTTCAGCTTACTTCTCATTATTTTGCGATACGAATCACAGATTCAATTAAAAACGCTGTAAAAAATGACCGCACTTTTTAAACTCAAACAATTTAAAAGGAGAGATTATGCGAGTAGTTTATTTATTACTTATGCTATTCAGTCTGATAACTTGGGCAAATGATAGTGATTTAATGCTATTAAGCACCTATGAGAACCAAGATATTCAAGGTTGGGTAATGTCAGAAAAATTAGATGGGGTACGAGGTTATTGGGATGGCAAAACATTATTAAGTCGTCAAGGACTGCCCTTGCCCGCACCGACCTATTTTACCGCTCAATTTCCGCCTTTTGCCATTGATGGTGAGATATTTAGTGAACGTAATCAATTTGAAGAGATTGCCTCTATCACGAAATCCTTTAAAGATGATAATTGGACAAAATTGATACTTTATGTTTTCGATGTGCCTAATGCATCAGGCAATCTCTTTGAACGTCTCAAAATCTTAGAAGATTATTTGAAAGAACACCCTACACCTTATATCAAGATTATTCCGCAAATTCCGATACGAGATAAAACACATTTATTCGAGTATTTGTATGAAGTGGAAGCGAAAAAAGGTGAAGGGATTGTATTACGTAATCCGAATGCGCCTTACGAAAGAAAACGCAGTACACAAATTTTAAAGTTAAAAAGCATTTATGATGAAGAGTGCACAGTGATAGCACATCACAAAGGGAAAGGACAATTTGAGAATATACTCGGATCACTCACCTGTGAAAATCATCGTGGAAAATTCAAAATTGGTTCAGGATTTAATCTGAGTGAGCGCGAAAATCCACCGCCTATTGGTAGCACGATTACCTACAAATATCGAAGATTAACTAATTCTGGGAAACCTCGTTTTGCTACTTATTGGCGAGAGAAAAAATAAGAGCGGTCAAAAACATCGCTATTTTTGACCGCTCTTTATATTTGATAACTCAATTATAGGTGTTGATTAATAAACGCTGCTAATTGATTTTTTGGTAACGCACCGACTTGTGTTGCAACAAGTTGGCCATTTTTGAAAAGTAGTAAAGTTGGGATACTACGTACACCAAATTGACCTGCAACTAATTGATTGTCATCTACGTTGATTTTAACGATTTTTGCTTTACCTGCGAATTCAGGTGCAATTTCATCTAAAATTGGCGCAATCATTTTGCAAGGACCACACCAAGGTGCCCAGAAATCCACTAATACTGGGATATCTGATTGCACAACTGCAGTTTCAAAATCTGCATCATTAATATGTAATACTTCGCTCATTTTTGTTTCCTTATTTAATAAGGTGCTGACAAATCAACACCTAGCGTTAATTGATATTGTGCATAATAGCACAAGGCATATTGGATTGCACAGATTAGTCCGATTGATAAAAACTAATTATTTAAGTTGTGCAAATGCCTGTAATAAATCGGCTTTGATGTCTTCTACATCTTCTAAGCCAACAGAAAAACGCAATAATGTGTTTGTAATACCACGAGCGACGCGTTCTGCTTCTGGAATATCCATATGAGTTTGGGTTGCTGGATAGGTAATAAAGCTTTCTGTTCCCCCTAGACTTTCAGCAAAGGTAATCAACTTGATTGATTTTAAGAACGTATTTACCCAATTTTCATCTTTCAAACGGAAAGATAGCATACCGCCTTTGTTTGGATATAACACACTATCAATTTGTGGCTGTTGACGTAAATTCTGCAATCGCCTTCGCATTATCTTGATGGCGTTTCATCCGTAATGAAAGGGTTTTCATACCACGCACGGTTAACCAAGAATCGAACGGTGAAAGTACGGCACCTGCACCATTTTGAATATAGGCGATACGATCACAAAGTTCTTGCCCTTTTGCAATAATCAAGCCCACCAAACTATCATTATGACCTGCAATATATTTTGTACCGCTATGAATGACAATATCTGCGCCTAAATCTAATGGACGAGATAGCACAGGAGTTAAGAAAGTATTATCCACAATCATTAACAAATTGTGTTTTTTCGCTAATTTCGCAATTTCTGCCACATCACACTCTTCCATTAATGGATTAGATGGGGTTTCAATAAAAATCGCTTTTGTATTCGCTGTAATAGCCGCTTCAATTTCAGCTAAAGAAGCGGTATTCACATAAACGGGTTTTACGCTGTTATTATTTTTATAGGCAAAATCCAATAAACGATAAGTCCCACCATATACATCACTTGATACAATCCATTCATCTGGGCCTTTGAATAAATTCATCAGCACTTGAATTGCCGCCATGCCAGAAGCAAAAGCAAAACCACGATCACCATTCTCTAATTTTGCAACTGTATCTTCCAAAACACTACGCGTTGGGTTTTTCGTGCGGGTATAATCAAAGCCCGTACTTTCACCAATCCCATGATGACCATAAGCTGTTGAAAGATAAATTGGTGTTGAAACCGCACCAGTACGCTCATCACTGCGATTCCCCGCTTGGGCTAATAATGTATCGATAGAATATTGTTGTGTCATAATTTACCTCTAAAACATGCAAAAACTTGACCGCACTTTTCTTTATTTAATGGCGAGCAAAACGCTCCAATTTTGTCATAAAGCCACTCACGATAAAAGTAGAAATTGAAAACTCTGTGAAAATTATATTCTTGTGCTAAATTTTGCTGTAATTTCAACCGAAACGAAGATTTTTTCAACATTTGAATTTTTTTTTTTAAGATCTTCGATTGACAGAATTTCAAATTCCCGTAAAATGCACCGCACTAACAGCGTATGCGGGAATAGCTCAGTTGGTAGAGCACGACCTTGCCAAGGTCGGGGTCGCGAGTTCGAGCCTCGTTTCCCGCTCCAAACTAACGGCGTGTTAGCAAAGCGGTTATGCACTGGATTGCAAATCCATGTAGCTCGGTTCGACTCCGGGACACGCCTCCATAACCACGCAGTTAGTTAATCACTCGATGCCCGAGTGGTGGAATCGGTAGACACAAGGGATTTAAAATCCCTCGCCTTTCGAGGCGTGCCAGTTCAAGTCTGGCTTCGGGCACCATCTAATTCCAAACCAATAATCAGTACCTAGTCCAATACTTAACTTTAATTTTTAATTATCGTTAGGTGAGGAATTATGGACTTCTCTTCTGTTTCTAAAAAACCTTATATTATTACTGTCGCTTGTACTAAAGGCGGTTCTGCAAAAAGTACAAATGCTGCCAATATTGGGGCGTTCTGCGCTGACCACGGTTTAAGAACTCTTCTTATTGATACTGATACTCAACCAACCTTAAGCTCTTATTATGCTTTAACTGAAGAAGCTCCCGGTGGTATTTATGAGTTTTTAACCCGTCGTGATATTGAACCTTCCCATATCATTTCAAAAACATCCATTCCAAATTTGGATTTAATTCAATCAAATGACCCATCAAACAATGTAAGTCAAACTCTACGTAATGCCCCTGATGGTGCAATTCGATTTAGTCACTTAATTAAAAACATTGATAATTATGATGTTATTGTGGTTGATACTCGAGGTACTAGAGACATTACTGTCGATATGTCTGTCTTAGCAGCTGACATCCTATTCTGCCCTATTCTTCCACACATTCTTTCTGCGAAAGAATTTATCCGTGGAACTATCGGAATGTATCAAGATTTAGAAACCTTTGAATCATTTGGTTTCAAATTACCACCTCTCAAAGCTATCGCAAATTGCGTTGATAATACTAATGACGTGAAATTTGTACTCAATCAATTACACGTACTCTTTGAAACCAATTTTGATGAAAGCAAAACCTTCCTTGATTTTTCAATCCCAGCGCATGTGGCATATAGAGAAGCTGCAACTTATTCACTGCCAGTTTATCGCCATAGCCAGGCTGAATATCCCGTTATCAAAGAACTGTGTTGCTTGTTACTCCCTCAATTCAAAACACTTTTTGATAAACCAATGAAAAAGGAAGGCTAATATGACTGATAAACTTATTGCTTCTATTGAAGCAGAAAGTGCGGTCATTGGTGCTCTCATTATTGATAATGATAAATTTGATGAGATCGCAACTTTACTGCGCTCTGATGATTTTTATGTCTCAGCTCATAAAGTATTGTTTGAAGGTGTTAGCCATCTATTAACACAAGGAAAACCCGCTGATATTTTAACTTTGGAGCGGTATTTCAAAGATAAAAAACTGATTGATCAGATAGGGGGATTAGCATATCTAGCAGAAGTTATTCACAATACTCCTTCTGCATCAAATATCACTGCGTATGCTGAGATTATTTCTCGTTATAGCAAACAACGTCGTTTTTTGACCCTGGGCCAGTTTATTGTAACTGAAATGCAATCTTCAAAAGATGAAATTGAATTAACTTCTTTTGAGGAAAGTGTTGATAAGCAATATACCAATATTGTCATCGAACAAGAGACGGATGGTGTTGCTGATCTTAATGCCAGTTTCGAGAGAATCCTTTCTCGCATGGAAACTTCCTCTATTAATGCCGATCCAGTTAGTGGAACACCAACAGGCATTATTGAATTAGATAGAGCAACAACAGGCGGTCAACCAGGAGAACTTATCATTATTGCAGCTCGTCCAGCAATGGGTAAAACAACCTTTGCACAAACTATTGCCGCAAGTACGTTAGATAAATTCCCTGACAGCCCTATCCAATTTTACAGCCAAGAAATGCCAGCTGATCAACTATTAGAGCGTTTTATGGCAATGCGCTCTCGCGTCAGCTTGCAATCTATTCGTCAAGCGACTGAGCTTGAAGAGGAAGAATGGACTCGTCTTGCTAATGCAATGGGGACAATAAAAAAAGACTGGAAAGGTCGTTTGCTAATTGATGATGAACCTTCTTTAACACCTCATCGTTTACGCGCCAAAGTACGTAAAAACACTCGTCTATACGGTAAACCTAAAGCGATTTTCATTGATTATATCCAACTAATGAGAACCGGAAATAAAACTGAAAATCGCAATTTAGAACTTGCCGAAATATCCAATGATTTAAAGAAATTAGCCAAAGAAACTGGATGCCCAATTTATGCATTATCTCAACTAAACCGAGGTTTAGAAAATCGAGCTAATAAGCGTCCAATCAATGCCGACTTACGTGACTCCGGCTCTCTTGAACAAGATGCTGATGTCATCATTCATCTTTATAGAGATGAAATTTATAACCCTGACACAGAAGATAAAGGCATTGCGGAAATCATCATTGGTAAACAGCGTAATGGCCCGTTAGCCACAGTAAAAACACTGTTTCAAGGTCAATACAGCCTTTTTGAGAATTTAACGACACAGGATAGATATTATGAATAATCCATTTATTGCTAAAAATAAAAAACAACAAAGTCAATTAGACGCGATTGCGAAAGGATTAAATGTTCAACCTATTAATAATCAGTCTGCTGCTTATCAAACAACAACAGCAACACATTATCCTGCGCAATCTAAATACATTACCGTTACGTTAGATAAATTACGCCCTTATGAACACAACCCTCGTAAGACACGTAATCCTAACTTTGAAATGATTAAAGAGTCAATTCGTCGTCGTGGTCTTGATCATAAACCAAATATCACTCAACGACCTGGTGAACCTTTTTATATCATCGCTGACGGTGGGAATACTCGTATTCAAGCATTAAAAGAACTGTTTACAGAGACTCAAGATCAACGTTTTTGGTCTATTGAATGCTTATATAAACCCTGGAAAGGTGGAAGTGCTGATAGTGTAGAAGCGGAATTAGATTTGCTTATTGGTCATTTAATTGAAAATGATACACGTGCAGACCTCACGTTTATTGAGAAAGCCTTGGGCATCCAGCAAGCGAAAGAATACTATGAGCAAAAGTTAGGAAAATCCCTTTCTTCTCGCGAGCTTTCAAGTGAGTTAGAACATGATGGATACATTATTGCTAATACAACAGTAGCAAAAATGGAACGCTGTATTAATTTCCTATACCCATACATTCCTGATGTGCTATTTAATGGGCTGGGACATGCGCCAATTGATAAATTGCTTGCGATTCGTAATAACGCCTTAGCCATTTGGCAAAATTATCAATTTGAATTAGATGTTTCTTTCGATGAAATTTGGGGAAATAGCTTATCTCGCTGTAACGACGATCAGCCATTCCATATTAAAACTTTCCAAGATTATCTTATTGATGAAATGTCATCCATGTTAGGTGATCGTGTGAGTTATGAAGTCCTTTATCTTGAAATTGATCTCGATGAGCAAAAATTCAAGAAAATGGCGCAAAAACAACACGAAATACAGCAAAGCGTACAAGAAAGCATCCAAGATGTTCAAGCGTTTAATACACCACAGCCACAAGAAACCACATTAGATACATTACCTCAACCTAGTGTAGTCACTACTCCAAAAATGACTACTACTGAAAAAAAATCAATACCTGCGCCAGTATTAAAGCAAGCAAGTGTTGAAATTTCTCCTTCATTTGAGGATGAAGCAGATAATAAAACAGAGGATGAAGAGTTTGATGAAACTAATGCTAATTCAGAAGGGCTTTCTTTTGATTTTGCTAAAAATTTAACTCAACAATTTGGCATTACTCCAGGTATGAGCATCCAAGAACAACGTCAACAACGTGCGGAAGAAAATGGATTAAGCTTTGCTTGCGTAGGCCGTCAACCAGTTGATGATATTTGGAAAATTTATCCTGGTCGTCAGCATAAAGTAGAAGCTTATTCACTAGCACTCGACATTGCGGAAAGTGTTGGATTAACTGACTACATTGAACATGTAGTAAAAGAGCCTGTTGATTACACTTACCGCGTAAAACCATTAGATAAAGATGTGAGCGGTGTAGCACAGATGTGTTATGACTTCTTAAATTTATTACAAACAGATGTGCACCCACAGACATCTTTCACCTTATTACCGGAATATTTACTCAATACTCAAGAAATTGATGATACCACGCTAGTTAAATTATTCCGTTTAATTCGCCTCGTTCGCTATATTCGTTCAGAAGGAGATGCATAATGAGCATGTTCAGTAATTTAAACCAAGTGGTATTGAATGAGATTTTGGTTAATTTACAAGAAGGCAATATCAATGTTTGCCGGAACTATGGTTTCTCAAAACAAGAATTGCAAGAAATTGAAAAACTCAGCACAGAGGAAGTTTATGAACTGGCTAACACCAAAGCTCCCTTTGCCAAAGTTGAAATTAATCACGATGCATTTTGGCGATTAGTGGCTCGAGTACGCATGTCGTCACAAGAACGTCGCCTTATTGATCGCGCATTAATGTTAGGTGCATCCATCCAAATGCTCAATTCCTACTTCGGCTTAACCACTTCAAAAGTATCTGCTCGTCGTAGCCTACTTGGAAAACAAGAACCAATGGGACGTAAGCCAGCTGCAACCGAAGAGGAAGAAAAATTAATTTGGGACTTATGGCAAGAGCATAAAGGTGATGTTCAAACAATTGAATCAACAGAAGGACTAGAGCTGTTAATTTTAATTGCGGAAGAAACCGGTATTAATTTAACTGAAATTTGGAAACTTGTTAGCCGCTGGAATGCAGCTTAAAAAACATAACGCCCAACCTAGTGCGTTACGTTAAGTTGGGCGTTATTCATATCGTTAGTAAGGAACTTGGGAAAGTTCATTGGCTATTGTAAAGATGTTTAAGCACATTGCAACAATAAAAATGAAATATTCTCAGAGAGAATTAAATTATGGAAACAAAATTACAAGAGCATGGGTTGCTCTTTTTTGGCAACCAGCATGAAACAGTTCCAACCCGTTTGCTATTTGATCCTTATTTAACATCAAGAGCAAAATTGGCATGGCAACTTATAAAATACAAAAGCAAGAGAATTTCAATCAGGCATGTTCCCATCATACGAAGTGCTTGCAAAATTACTTTCAGATAAACCTTATGATGAAGCAGAACTCTCGCGTAAGCTAGTTAGCCAAACGTTGTTATTACTTAGATTAACTCGTTGGCTAACACTTTGTGAAACTGTACGTAATGAGCAAGGTCAAGTATTGGGTAATTTTTACATCCTTCATGATGAACCTATGCCAATCATTGATACGATTCAATTAAACCATGATTACATCGCACTCCTTGAAAAATCCATTCAGCATCGAGATAACTTTGTGCGAGGTGTAGCAAACCATATTGTAGAAAACCTGCTCTCGGATAATACTCAGTGGCATTATATTTCTCACATTGACTGGATGCGAGCTCGCCTTCAAGACTATCAAAAACGTCCAAAAATGGATATTTCAGAGCAAGAAGAATCAACATTTATTCAAGAAAACCTACTAAGTTCCAATAAGGAACTCTGTGAAAAAACAGGGGAACTCAGTAAAAATCACCTTAGTTCCAAAATGGAACTCAGCAAAATCAAACAGAGTTCCAAAAGGGAACTCAGTGCCCAAAATAATGATAAGTCATTGATTTCAGGCTTAGTTCCAAAAGGGAACTCAGGTTTTTCACAGTACAGTACAGGTACTAGTATTTATATAAATACGTACTGTACTGGTAATGCGGATGAAATTGACTGGCCGACTAATATTCAGTTTTCATCATTGGAAAAAACAGCAATTATGCAAGCGATGCGTGGACTTGATTTAGGAATCTGTAAAGCGATTTTATTTGAGCTTGAACAGCGTGTGATAAAAGGTGAAGTGAAAAAACCACAAGGCTATGTAGTGACATTAATCCAACGTGCACATCGTGGTGAATTTAAACCGTATTTGTATGAACAATTTTTAGCTACACAAGCGCAATCATTATCATCAAAAAATCGGTTATCACAACATGATGAAACTAGCTTAGTTAATAATGTAAAAGCAGATAACGCAATAAAGCCAATGCGAGTGCAATCTGAAGAAGAGCGAAAAGCGAGAGCTGATCGTATTCGACAATTTAAAGCTTCAATTTGCAATTGAATAAGCTGTATAAAAGCAAACTGTGTCGTGTAGAAGGGTTCTACAAAGTACAAAATTTAATCACTGTCCAGGGGCTGGACAAAGTACAAAAATTAATCACTGTGCTAGGGTTGCACAGTGAACAAAAATTAACCAGTGTGCGGGGACTGCACAGTGAACAAAAATTAACCAGTGTGCGGGGACTGCACAGTGAACAATATTTAACCAATGTAAAGGGACTTTACAAAGTGCAAATTTTAACCAAATGATAAAAGGTGACATAACATGACAACAACATACAACCAACAGCTTGGGCCGTTACGCAGTGAGATTACATTTACGCTTCATACTCAGTATGCAACACGTCTTTGGAATGGTCGTGACTTAGTTAAAAATGAAGCCGGGGAAGTCGTTACATCATCAATTCTCAGTATTCCTAATGCTCTATCTCTATTGAGTCAAATTCAGCAAGCTGCCGAACAAGATGATCCTTATGCTGATGATTATCTTCTTCGTTTTGAACAAAAAGTATTAGGGTTTCGTAAAGAGATGCAAGATATGACCTGGAGAATGGTTAATCTCTACAGTGAGAAAATCCCTGAAAACTTTCAAATTGAGCGTTGCGCCAATATTGCTCCGATTCAATACCCTATTTTTGTGAATACTCAGCTGGGTTATCAATTATTGTATCTTTTGGCTGATTTTGATTCGTTAGCTCGTACAGTGATGACCGCTTCACATATTGCATTACTTACAAAAGATGATGCGTATGATTGGCTAGAATCCGGAGCTAAATTAATTCGTCGTGCATTTGGTGTGCTTGAGAATTACAGAAATTCCGGTATTACACGCCAAGATGCGCTTGAAAATAACGCTCGCTATCAAGCTGCTGTAAAACGTATGAAATATACCTTAACGCCTGACGTGCTTTCCGGTACAACACGTGCAACATTTGCTCCAACAATTAAAAAATCATCACTTGCTGAATCAGATGATAATGGCTCTGTTGAAGTCCAAATTACAGCAAATAAAACTGAATAATGGAGATTGGGATTATGGATAACGTGCTCATTCCTTCTGATATGTATAAACAATTAGGACGCACAACCCCACTTAATGACTCGCTGAAACAGTTATTCAGTGAGTTAGACTCAGTGCAACAGTATGAATTACTAGCTGAATCCCTTGCTACAGTCCGTGAAGCTTTAATGTTGCAGCAGAATGAAATGTTGCAGAACGTTCGTAAAAGTGAACTTAGTGTATTACCTATTCACATGATCCGAGATAAAGCTTCATCATCCGGTGGGACGTTTTTACGCTGGCGCAGTTTTCAAGCCTCTAAGACTGGTGATGCTGTGTTAAATCCGGTATTTAATAATCCTCAGTTATCTTCAGACTTACGACAAAAACTTGTCTCAGCTGAGAAAGAACGCATTTTGATTAATCTGCAGGTCTCCGTACTAAATTTTATGATGAGACAGGTATCAAGTGCGGTAGATAAAATTAAAGAGATAGAAGATCATTTATAACATTCACATTTGTGAACGTTGGATCTTCTAGTTTGTAATCGGCTAATTTATATAGTTTGTGATCGGCTCACTAAAAGGCCTTTTAAAGGTAAGGGGACAAGCCCCTTACCTTAACGAAAAAAAGCCTTTGCCTTTCGTGGTTGTGTTAAAAAATCTCTGTGTTTTTTACTGAATTTACCCTTAAGGATTAGATGTAAAAAATGCACAATCTTGACAGTTAATTTTGTGATTTAGGAGAAATCAATATGGCTGGAATTAATAAAGTAATTATCGTGGGACATTTAGGTAATGATCCTGAAATGCGAAGCATGCCGAATGGTGAAGCAGTTGCAAATATCAGTGTAGCAACTAGCGAAGCTTGGACGGATAAAAACACCGGTGAACGTCGTGAAGTGACTGAATGGCATCGAATCGTTTTTTATCGCAAATTAGCTGAAATTTGCGGCCAATATCTCAAGAAAGGAGCGCAAGTTTATATTGAAGGACGCTTGCGTACTCGTAAATGGCAAGATCAAAACGGGCAAGATCGTTATACCACGGAAATCCAAGGTGATGTAATGCAAATGTTAGGTACTCGCCCTCAAAGTGCAGATGGTGCAAATAATTCTCAGCCAATGCCACAACAAGATGCATCGGCAAATGCTTTTGATGATTCAATACCATTCTGAACTCAATATAATTAAGGTTAATCGTGATGAAAAAAATAATTTTTTTGTTTTTATCTGCCGTCGCTGCTTTTAAGTGGTTGTGCTGAATTAAACTCATTGAATGATGCGGTTGGTAATGTTGCAGGTCAACTCAGCAGTGTTCTTGGCGGGGGGAATAGTTCCTCTAGTTCTTCCGGTGTGGCTTACACTCAAAGTTCTCGTTCTCATCGCTATAACGTAGAGGATTCAATTACATCATCTAAAAATATTGACTCTCTTTACGTAAAAATTAAACGTAATTTAAAATTCAAAACACGGGAGGAAGCATTAAGTGGATTATCCGGGTATGAGCGTCAACGTTACGAATCGCTTTTAGATGAAGAAGGACATGCTCATGAAGCGACTCCTGGGGTCTATTATCACATGGCAAATAGCTATGTTGGCGGTCGAAAAATTGACATAACGCTTGCAAAAGAGGATGGCAAGGTTAGAATTTCCTGGATTGCATCCTCAAATGAATCTGATTTTGCTCAATTTGTTAAATCAGAAGTGATAAAAGCAATTAAATAATACGACAACATAAACATAGTGTAGGTAATCAATACCTCATTCTCCTTTGCCCCAACCTTAGTGGGGCTTTTTTTATTTCAGGTGTTTTTAAATTTCGATACCGATAATAATGATTATTTTGTATGATAGATAACGAAACAAATTTGTTTTTTGAGATCCATCCAAACTTTTCCTTTTCCTCATATTGTTTAATATCTCAAACGTTTACCCCTTGGCTACAAGGGGTATTTTTCTCCTGTAATTGCAAAAAATAAATTAAGTGGCTCAAAATGAAGTGAAGATAATGGGCTTGCATACTTTGACAGAATTTTAGCTTTCTCTTTATGGTTTCTAACCAAAATAGGAAACTCCTTTACACCATTTGCAAGCAACCAAAGCGTTCTTGTCATACCATCATTAAGACTACAGCTTATTTCTCCATCTTTAATATGAACATTTACATCTGCAAGTGGAACTGGAGAATCCATACTTTTAGCAAATCCGTTTTCAGCATGATGAAACTTATAATCTTTTCTCCATGTTGACTCATCGCCCGCACATGTATTTTTATCTACCTCATACGGTGATCGCTGCCATAAAGAAAGAAACTTTTGAGCATCTACGATGACAATCATGTTCTCTTGATTAGCCATATTTTCAATATGCTGTGGATAACGCATATACACGACTTTCTGCTCTCTCGTTTTCATTCTAAAAATAATATATCTATCTCGACCTGAATATCTAAGCGTATCAACCATCACTCCAATTGATGAAGGGGTCAGTTTTATCATGATTTACTCCTCAGTTTAAAAAGAATTCCTAATTGTGGTTTATCTTATTACATCGAAAATATCTCTCAAATATCAATGAGAGAAAACATCATGAAATTATTTTTATGTGAAAAACCATCACAAGGCAATGATATTGCAAAAGTATTAGGTGCGACAAAGCGTGGTGAGGGTTGTTTATCAACACCTGACGGTCAGCTTACAGTTACCTGGGGAATTGGTCATCTAGTAGAGCAATTTAATCCTGAAGAATATGATCCTGCCTTTAAAAAGTGGGCATTTGAGACCTTGCCAATTATCCCGGGTAAATGGGGGCTTTCACCTAAAAAAGAAACAAAAAAACAGTTCAATGTCGTCATGAAACTTATCAAACAAGCTAAACTTGTTGTCATTGCAACCGATATTGATAGAGAGGGCGAAACTATAGCAAGAGAATTGCTGGATTTGGCAGGATTTCGAGGGCAAATAAAACGCCTTTGGTTGTCTGCACTAGATGATACCAGTATTCGCAAAGCCTTGGGCGCACTTAAAAATAATGAGGAGACACTACCTCTTTACTATGCGGGACTTGCACGTAGTCGAGCTGATTGGCTTATTGGTATGAATTTCTCTCGTCTCTATACCTTATTAGCGCAACAACAAGGGTATCAAGGGAAACCTTTAAGTGTTGGTCGGGTACAAACTCCAACATTAAGCTTGGTTGTTAATCGTGACCGTGAGATAAAAAACTTCATTCCTAAGCAACATTTTGCTTTGCAAGTAATGCTTTCTGATGGAAATCAGCATTTTGCTACGCAATATGTTATTCCGGAGCAATATTGTGATCCTGATGGACTTTGTTTGTCTGCCCAAGTTATACAAGCAGCAAATCAGCAAATTCGCCAATTTGGCCAAGCGAAAGTGGAATCAGTTGAAACTAAACGTGAAAGACAAAATGCCCCACTTTGCTTTGCATTAAGTGACTTACAATCAGAAGCTAACCGCCTTTATGGACTGGGTGCGCAAAGAGTATTGGATATAGCTCAATCACTTTATGAGACTCACAAAGCGACAACCTATCCTAGAACAGATTGTGGTTATTTACCGGAGTCTCAGTTTGCAGAAGCGCCTCAAATTATCCAATGTTTGTTGCAATCCGATAATCGATTACACCCCCTTGCAGGTATGTTAAACCTTAATCAAATCACGAGTTTGGAATGATAAAAAAATTACTGCTCACCATGGCATTATTCCGACTATGATTAAAGCTGATATTAGCAAAATGTCTGATGAAGAATTAAAGCTCTATGATCTCATACGTCGTCGTTATTTAGCTCAATTCTTACCTGTTTCTGAAACAGATAAGACACAAATTATTTTGAAGTGCGGTCAACATATATTAAGTGCACGTGGGAATGTGCTTATTGCTCCAGGTTGGAAAATTCTATTTGGCAAATCACTTGATGAAGATGATGACGCACCTCAAGCCTTGCCGACGTTAAAGCAAGGACAAATCTGTCAGATTTCTGATTCAGAAATAAAAACCTTACAAACATCACCACCTAATCACTTCACGGAAGGTACATTGCTCACCGCAATGAAAAATGCAGCTCGCTTTGTAACTGATGAGCGTTTAAAACAACGCTTACGAGAAACTGAAGGGCTTGGAACAGAAGCTACTCGGGCGGGAACGATTCAAGGTTTGATTGATAAAGGTTTCTTGAAAAAGAAAGGTAAATCACTATTAGCGACAGATGAAGCAATGACGCTAATTGATAATTTACCTCAGATGTTAAAAGATCCGGGTTTAACCGCACTTTGGGAGCAAGCGCTCAATCAAATTGCTGAAAGAACGCTTTCGCTAGAAGTGTTTATGCAAAAACAAGAAGTCTTTGTGCGGCATTTGATGGCTGATTGCCTTAAAAAGGGAATGAGTTTGGGGAATATTGAAATTCGTAAATGCCCTAAGTGCGGTGCACCAATGATTAAAAGAAATGGTAAAAATGGGGCTTTTTTTGGGTGTTCTGCTTATCCAAATTGCCAACATATTGAAAATATTGATAGCAAGAAGAATACTAAAAGTACAAAAAATTTAAAGAAAAAGTCGAGTAAAAGTGTGAGTGAGCAAATTTCATCTTTACGAAGCTTATTGAACTAGGATTTAAGCGCCTGTGAATGGCGAGCCCTCAAAAATAGTGCTATACTAAAAGCCTTCGTAAGACCGTTCGTGAATTGTCGGTTATCAATTCACACTAGCCAAAAATGATTCCAGCACGCTGAAAGGAATTTCTCACATTGATTAACGCTCCTTGTGAGGTGTGCCACCTAGTTAATCAGAGTAATGATGGAGTAACGCCCCAATTTACTCTCGACTTTTCAAATCGCTGGCCATTGCGGATTTTTAAAGTGTATTGCAAAGTGCATTTTGAAAATTCGCAATGGCTTGCTACTTTTTCCTTACCGGAGCCCACCGGTGAAACAATGGGTGCCCTTTGTGTCAATTTGATGCCACAGATATAACCGATTGATGGCCACAAAGTAATCGGATAAGGCGAGCCGTAAAAATCCGTATATGGTAACGAACGTATCAGTATTTTTTTATGAATCAAATTAGTTTGGCCTACTTAATTTTTTTATTTAATCAATCTATAGTCAAAAACTATAAGGTCATTCAGGAAACTGGGTGACCTTTTCTTTTGACTAAAAATATCTCAAATAGAATTTTTTTAATTTTTTTATACATTTAAGGTTTGCTTTAGATTTTTAATAACAACAGTTTTTTTAAGGTGCTGTGAAAACAGCCTTTAAGAAGTTGCACGATTCTTGAGAAGCAACGCCTTGCCTTAGCGCAAGTAGAATCATAGCCAAAATTTTTTCCAGCACACTGAAAGGAGAATCTACGAATAATTCGTAGGTGTGCCACCTTAAACTACCCTTAACCTAAAATAAGATTACTTATTCTAGTTTAATCACAATTTAACCCTTGGCGGGAAACATTTTTCCCGTGTTGGGTAAGGATGTTTCTCCGCTTTTTTACTACTTAGGAGAAACATTATGTCTACTCAAAACGCACAACCAAAATATTTCAATCTTCATACTTCTGGCATTGGTTATTTAAGCGATATTCGCGAAATCAAGCCGAAAAAAGGAGATGCATTTTGGGCTTGTCGAATTGCTGCTCTTACAGGTTCTTCCGATTCTCCGGAATATCGTTTTTTTGATATGAACGTATCCGGTGAAGAAACTGTAAATTTAATCAAACGCTGTCAAGAAGCTGTTGAAGCTAAGAAAAAAGTCTTGGTTTCCTTTGTAATGAGTGATTTGTGGTATGACACATTCACTTATTCAAAAGATAGCGAATATCACAAAAAAGGTGATACTGGCGTGTCGATTAAAGGACGACTCTATCGTATTAACTTTATTAAAGTTGATGGTGAGTTGAAATATCAAGCAAAACGCCAAGATGAGCAAGGGAATGACTAACCTATAAACTGATGAAAGCCAACAACAAAATTTGTTGGCTTTTTCTTTACCCTGAAGGGGAAACTCCCCTTATGGGTGGTTTCTCCTTTTTTATTTCTATTTGAGGAGAAACCTATGAATACTTACGCTAAATTTTGCCCTAATGTTTTTGTTGCTAAATGTCCGGATGCTCACCAAAAAGGTGACGTTATCATCTTAACCAGTAAATACGGTAAAGAGACTGAAGTGGAGATTCATAATCTCGTAAAAACCTCTGAGGATGCGTATTTTTATTCCTTCACCCGGTGTGATGGAGTGAATAGTCAAGTTCGTGCAGAACAAAAAGCTGAGCGTTATCAAAACGCAGCTAATAATGCATTAAAACGCAGTGAACAATATTGTGAAGCTGCTAATGAAGGCCGTGAATTTCTTAGCTTGGGAGAACCAATTAAAATTGGTCATCATAGCGAAAAACGCCATAGAGCCTTGATTGAACGTAATGCAAGACGCATGGATAAGTCTATTGAAGAAATGCGTAAAGCAGAAAGTTATGACGGTAAAATCGCTTATTGGGAACAGATGGCAGGGAAAATTGATTTATCCATGCCGGAAAGTCTTGAGTTCTTCAAGTTTGAATTGGAAAAAGCCAAAGAAAAACACCAAGAGCTTAAAGATAAACCTGAATTGCGAACACATGCTTTTTCTCTCACTTATGCTAAAAAAGCAGTCAATGAGCTTGAGAAAAAAGTAAAATTAGCCGAATTACTTTGGGCGTAAATTTAACTTTTGAAAACATAAATTGGAGAAATATATGTTTTACTATGTAAATAGTGGATTAGAGCTAATTACTTTAACAACGCAAGAGTTTATAAGTGAGTTTCTAGGAAAGGCAACTACCCCTAAAGGGATTGAGCCAAATCATTTCTATGATCCTCAAACCAAGCTAGTTTATGCATGGTACTCTGGCAAATGTGTAGCAACTTCTGAGTACCAATATACACCTCAAGAAGCAGAAGCTTTACTTGTTGAATTGGCATTGGAAAATGCTAGTAATAATGGGGATGGATCAATTATGTTCCAACCTTCGCCAACAAAGAAGCACTAATTGCTGATATGAGTAATTATTTGGAATATTGTATAGATGATGAATCTGAGCACGATTTAGAATTTGCAGCAAAAATTAAACAGATTATCGACAGTTTAAAAACTTCTGATTAATAACATTAACTTTAATGTGCGATAAGCATTCTTTTCGCACCTTACCCATAGGGGATATATCCCTTATGGGCGATATTCCCTATTTTAGAAGGAATATCGAATGTTTAAATTAAACGAGCAACAACAAGCTATTTTAGAACAGGCACAGGTTATTTTAACTAAAGTGATGGAAGAAAAGCCCTTTTACCAAGGTGCACAGGAATTTACTGAGCCATCAATAGCTAAACTCTATTTTCAAACCATTATAGGTAATGAGGAAAGAGAAAATTTCGTGGTACTTTTCTTGGATAGAATCCACAGATTGATTAAATCTGAGGTGATGTTTCAAGGATCTGTTTCAGAAACTTCTGTGTCAATTCGGGAGATTATTCGACAAGCATTAAAGCTAAATGCATCAGCAATTATCATTGGGCACAATCATCCAACTGGAAATGTTGAGCCTAGTGATGCTGATAAATATATAACCAAGAGATTAAAGGAAGCTTGTGAATTAATGGATATTAAATTACTTGATCACTTTATCGTTTCTGGTTCAGCATCTTTTTGCTTTACTGATAATCATCTTATTTAGCTAACAACCTTTCACCCATTGGGGGATAACACCCTCAATGGCAGTGTTATCCCCTTTACTTTTTACATTTTAAAAATTTAGGAGAAACACTTATGTGTAAGGAAAATCGTATTTTAGAACTTGGAAAAATCTTCGTCTCTCGTCGTATCTTAGCGGAATTAACTACCGAAAAGATCAATGAGGTCATCTCGTGGCATCAAAATGGCTGCATTATCATGCTGGGGAATAAAGATTGGATTGAAAAACCGCCACATCCGCTTTCAGAAATTGTTATGAATTTCTATCAAGCAGATAATGGTAAAGACACCATTCAACTCTCTACTTCAGTAGATGATGACGGGAATCGAACAACTAAGATTTCTTTTTCTGATGAAAGTGAAGATGAGCAAAGAGGACACTTTGATTGGGATATATATCAATCAAAAAGAACACCACTTAAGTTAGGGGATGTTTCGTGTACTATCTGCGCTAAACAGTTATTGGGAATGCCAACCATTCATCGCTTAATTGAAAAACAATTAGGTTATGATTGGGGTGCTACCTGCGTTGAAGATTGGATTGAAAACGATCATGCCGTAGAGAAGGATAAACGCATTGTGAGCCAGCATTTTATTGATGGCGAAAGTGTTTTTGTCATCACTGAAGCAGATCGTAGTTCTACAACGATTATGCTCGGATATGAATATTAATCTATTTACCTTTGAAAGCCTATCTACTTTATGTAGATAGGCTTTTCCTTTTTAGGATATGATAAATAAAACTCTTTTTAACAGTATAACGATGCCTTATTTAACTTCTTCACAAACTGAATGCCTAAAATGGTTAGCTCTTATCACGATGATTATCGATCACATTGGTGTGGCTTTTTCAAATGCTTACCCAGCCCTATCCTGGTGTCGGGTGATAGGTCGATTTTTCCTACGTGGCGTTTGGATTTATCATCGCGCTTAATTTATCTCGAGATAAAGTAAACTTTAAAAGTTATTTCACTTGGATGATAGCAACCGCATTTTTATCTGAAATCAGTTTTACGCTTTTCGAGCCTAATTATGACCGTTTAAATGTCCTATTTCAGTTTTTGTCTGTAATCGGGGTAATATGGGTATATAAAAACCGTCAAGACTTAAATAGCTGGGTCATGTTTTTTGGATTGGGCTTTTTTATTATTCTTTCCGCACTCTCTGATTATGGTTTACCTGGGCTTTTATATTGCATTGGTTGTTACCTATTCTTGCAAACAAAAGATACTCAATTTCGTCTTATTACGATGCTAACCTGTGTATTGCTCGCACTTTTCGTCAATCACAGTTTTATTGATAATTTCGGGGAAACTATTGTTGAAACAATCAGTGTTGTTACTGTTGTGGTCGGTACAATGATATTTATTCTTCACCCTAAAGGCCTTCGTCAATGTAATATCTCAATCTCTCGAATGCCTAAGCTTTTCTTTTATCTTTTTTACCCGGTGCACTTAACAATTATTATTGGCATTAAATATATTTTTCTCAGCTAATTTTTCTATCTTTACTTCAAGAAGAATAAATTATTCAAATTCAGGTGAGAGTTATCCATATTAAGGCATTATTTAAATACCTTAATTGGAGCCTCATCATGAAAAAATTTCTATTAACCACTTTTGCATTGGTTGTGCTTTCAGGTTGTGCACATAAACAACAAACAGCCGATGAGCAACAAGCACTAGAAAATCCAAATATTCAACAAGGTCAGCATCAAGTTTTACAACCGGAAGATCGAATTGTTCGTCCGGATATTTACACAGACTATCAGCCTGAACGTACAGAAGTGTTACGTGAAGGTCGATACACTTTAATTAATTTCTCTCCAGAAGAAGGTCAAAAATACCTTCTAGACCAAAGTGTCACTGTCAACATGTTAGGTAAAAAAGAAACGAGCCTTAACGGCAACCGTTGAGCAGGGATTACGCACGACGTTAAAAGATACAGGCCTTTCACTTTGTCATGGTTTTGGTCAGAATGAACCAACACTTTCTACGCTTTATTCCCGTCCATTACCAAAAGTACATTATCAATTTGGCCCGATGGCTTTACGTGATGCCCTTCAAATGTTAGCAGGGCCGGCTTATGAAATTACTATCAATGACGTTTCTCGTACCGTTTGTTTTAAATTACGCCCAGCTGTACCGGAACGTGCTACAGGGGAAAAGCCGAAAGTAGAAACCACAACAACGACAACAACTACAACAGAAATCATCGAGGAATAAGCAATGAATCATGTCAAAAAAATATCCTATGTGGCGATGATATTAGGGATGTTTTCTACTGCTGTATTTGCTGAAGTCACTGCGGCTAATACACTTGCTACTCAATCCCTCAATCAACAAAACTTGGTGACAAATAAATTAAATCAACAAGAGTTATTAGCTAAGTCTCAAGAGTGGGGTTTAACTGAGCAAGAATGGCAACGCTACCAAGAGCTTAATCAAGGTGCTCGTGGTATATGGTCGCCAGGTCTTGACCCTTTAACCTCGCTTGGTGTGGAGTCTCGAAATGAGCAGGAAAGAGAGCGTTATGCTCGACTACTGGCAAAAAAAATGCACGACCGCATGGAGAGAGAGCTGCAGTTCCAACGCACTTATGATCGCGTATTTGCTGAAATGTATCCAAATGAGCAACCATTTAAGGTTGAACCTCATATTTCAGAGCGGTTTGGACGGGTGATTTATTTTACTCGCCTAGAAAATTGTGACAAATGTGAAGCGAATGCTGATCGTGTACTGCAATATGTGAATGATAAAACGCCTATAGATATTTATTTTGTTGGCGTGAATAATAATGAGCAAATCTATAATTGGGCGAAAAAACATAACATCGACCCAAATAAAGTGAATAGAAAATTAATTACCCTTAATCATGATAATGGAGCCTGGTTACAGTATGCAGATGGCAAAATGCCTGCTGCATTCCAAATTCAACAGGATGGGCAATGGCAACAAATCGTCTATTAAAAATCGTATTTAGCTTAATCGGTCTTGGCGTTGCGACTCACTCCGTTGCATTTAATGGCTTTGGAACTGATATTGATGGCTATATTAAAGATGCATCTAATCGCTACCAGGTCGATGAAGCGATGCTACGTGGGTTAGTAAAAATTGAAGATGGGTGGTATGGAAATGTTTCCCCAACCGGGGCAACCGGTGTGGGGCAATTTACCCGGGGCACCTGGAATTGGCTTGCAACAACTGATGAGGGGCGAGCCTTAGGTATGACTCAAATCACTCGTTACAATCGTGATACACCTTTCGACCCTAGAAAAAACAATCAACTTAACACTCTAGCAACCGCACTTTTAGCTAGATGGCATATTAATCAGTTTTTTGAGCGAGGCATAAAACCATCCCATGAAAATTTATATCTTGCTCATAATATCGGTATAGATGGTTTACATCGAGCGCTACAAGGTAGAGCAACACGTGAAGATATTCTAAATATGAAGCGTAACGGGATGAAAAAAGGAATGTCGGTACAAGGCTTTCTTGTTTATCAAAGTGAGCGTTTTAATGTCAGTAAACAAATAGCTAACTTCCAGCGCCCTTCAGTATCACCACGTTATCAAATTGAGAATAAACCATTACCAGCCAATTTACATTGGGTTTCTCCAACAGAAACCGCTATGCGTTGGGTTGAGCCAGCGTCAAATCAAACAAATCAACAAGCTATTCGTTGGCAAAATCCAACCAATTAATACGAGAACAGAATTATGCAGTATAAATCCTTTTTTTCCTCTCTTTGGTCTGCTTAGGAGCAGTAGTTCAGGCGCAAGCTGAATTAAAAAGTTATTGGTGATTTTGGCGGAGAAAGTGCAGTCCGTTTTTATGAAGCATTACAACCGGATGAATCAATGGTTCAAGCCTACCCTAATAGCGTTCCTTCAACATTGACCGAAGCGGATATTTTACCTGTTATCTCACATAGAATGACACCGGGCCAAATACAACCAGTCAGAATGAATCTTCCTGGAATGTTGCCTATTTTTCTTATTGGAACAGATAACTTATCTAAAAATTGGCTACACGCTAATTATAATTACCTTAAAAAAATTGGTGCAATGGGACTTGTAGTAAGCGTTAAAACAACAAACGAATTAAGCGAGTTACGCCAATTAGCACCGGATTTAACCTTAATGCCAACGCCAGGGGATGACTTAGCTTCAAGATTAAATCTTGCTCACTACCCTGCTTTATTGACTTCAGAAGGATTGTCGCAATGAGTCAAACATGTATTAGAAGGTTTACTTAGACCGCCTGTTGAATTTTTTCCAGCTGCCGTCCATGGTACTTGTGCTTTGGTTTGTTGCGGTGCGCCTTGGTCGCTCGCATTAAATCCTCTTATTGGATATGGATTAGGGGCCGCTTTCGCAGGTATGGGGGTTATGCGTTTTCGTCAAGGCATGGAAATTGTACGCTATCACCGAAATTTACGCAGACTCCCTCACTATGCTTTGACCAGTCGTCAAATTCCAGTAAGTAAAAAAGCCTTGTTCTTAGGACGAGGCTTTGAATGGGAACCAAAGCATACGCAACGTCTTTATGACTGTTTCTCTGCAAATGGGCAAATTTATTGGAAAAATGGGAAGTGGTTTAAAGCCGCTCGTGATTATGAAAAAGTGCATGATAATTGGTTATCTAGACTCACTTCAATGGACTCTCCATTAAATCCAGTCAGACCGCTACCGCCAGTTGGCGGCATTCCAGTGATGCATGGTGTGGAGCCGAATGAACGCGATATTATGCTTCCGTTAGGCGACCGTGGCGGTCATACCTTAGTATTTGGTACAACTGGCGTAGGGAAAACGCGTTTTGCTGAAGTGCTTGTTACACAAGATATACATCGAGGTAAAACACCTGAAGAGCGTGAAGTGGTTGTCTTTTTTGATCCGAAAGGCGACCCGGATATGTTAAAACGAATGTATGCAGAAGCAAAACGTGCGGGGCGTGAAAATGAATTTTATGTATTCCATTTAGGGCATCCGGAAATTTCTGCTCGATATAACCCAGTTGGTCGCTTCGGTCGAATTTCTGAAGTGGCAGGACGTATTTCTGGGCAATTAAGTGGTGCGGGAAATAGTGCAGCATTTAAAGAGTTTGCGTGGCGTTTTGTGAATATTGTCTCCCGTGCATTGGTTGAAATGGGAAAACGCCCGGACTATGTGCAAATCTCGCGTTTTGTGCAAAATATTGATGCACTTTTCTTAGATTACGCCAAACTTCATTTTGATGCCGTAGATAAGAAAATATGGCCAACGTTGGCTTCGGTTGCGGCTAACTTAGATGTAAAAAATTTACCGTTCTCGATGAAAGATAGACCGCTGATTGCTGTTATTAACCAATATATTTTAGAGAATAAGATTTTTGACCCGGTACTTGAAGGGTTATCAAGTGCGGTACGTTACGATAAAACCTATTTTGATAAAATTGTGGCATCGCTTTTACCGTTACTTGAAAAACTCACTACAGGTAAAACTGCAGAGCTTCTCTCGCCTGATTACACTGATATTCATGATGAGCGCCCTATCTTTGATTGGGAATCTATTATTCGTAAAAGAGGGATTGTTTACGTTGGATTAGATGCATTATCCGATGCGACCGTAGCTGCAGCTGTGGGTAATAGTATGTTTGCTGATTTGGTATCAATGGCTGGTCATATTTATAAATTTGGCGTAGATGAGGGGTTGCCAGATGCATTTAAAACTAAAAGCAAACCGCCTAAAATCAACCTTCATTGCGATGAGTTCAATGAATTGATGGGGGATGAATTTATCCCGCTGATCAATAAAGGTCGTGGTGCGGGAATGCAGGTAACAGCCTATACTCAAACACTTTCAGATATTGAAGCTCGTATTGGAAGTAAGGCAAAAACGGGACAAACAACAGGTAACTTCAATACACTTTTAATGTTCCGGGTAAAAGAGCCGGCCACTGCAGAGTTTTTAACGCGTCAGCTCAACGATGTCACAATTTATCAAAGCATGGTGACATCAAGTACGACAGATAACAGCAATCCGGATGATGGCAAGGCGTTTACTTCTAATACTGGTGAACGTATTTCTGAAAAAATGGTGCCAATGCTATCGCCAGCACATATTACAAATTTACCAAAAGGACAGGCATTTGCTCTTCTTGAAGGGAGTACGCTTTATAAATTAAGAATGCCTTTACCTGCGGTTGATAAAGATGATGTGATGCCGGAATCACTTCAAGAATTGACGGCTTATATGCGCAAAAACTACCATATTTCTCCAAATTGGTGGCAATCTGCATTTTCTGATTATGCGCCAAGTCAAGATATAGCAACCGCTTTTCAGTCAATGTCATTAAATCGAGCGCCTTCACACGCAGGAGAAGAAATGCTTTTCGGGGATGTTGAAGCTCCAGTTGCTGAAGATATGGAAGATGAAGATATTGATCAGAATGATGATACAGATGAGGATGATTTTGATGACACAGATAATTAATCAGCCGGATATGAACTTGCTTGATATTCCGGATATGAGCGTAGATTTCAATTCAGTCACTAGCTGTTCTTGTGGGCTGGAAAACGCTGATGAATTACTTAATTACTTTTTACCTTATTTGGAAGATTGGAATAATCAGCGTTATACCACACATGAATTTGCGAAAAAGTATGCAAATAAAGGCATCTCACTTTGGACGGCTAATGATGTAAAAAAATCTGAAAATGGCATCCAGGCAATTCAAATTTTTTTAGACGGTGAAGTAAAAGGTTATCTTTTCTTTCACTGTAAATTATCTCCAGCGGGAACATTACAGTAATGGCAGAACAACAAGTCAAAAAAAAGAAAAAGGGTCTTTTTTACTACATTAATGCGGTATTAGCCGCCTTATTGGGTTCCCTGATTTTGAGCATTATTCTTGAATGGTTAGGTATTGCATTTTTTATGGCCTGAAGAAGGTCATTTACACAGTCAAAAAATGATGCTAACTGAGCTTGGATGGCTTTCTGATAGTCTAACGAGAGGTCTTTTCTATCATTCTCCAAAAGAGCTGGCTGAAGGTCTTATTTTGTCATTACATGAATGGCTTTTTGTGAAAACAGGTGTAAAAGATTGGTTAGCCAACCCTCGTGAGCATAGTGGCGTAGGTTTGTGGGTGTATCATTATGGGCGAGCGTATATTGAGTCAGTGATTTATGTTTTTATCACCTTTGTTATTCGACTTGTAGTGATTGTTTTTACTTCCCCACTCTTTTTGTTAGCCGCATTTGCGGGCTTTACTGAAGGGTTAATGATGCGTGACCGTCGTAAATTTGGTGCGGGCAGAGAGTCTAGTTTTCTTTATCATCATGCACGTCGATTAATTGGCCCGATTATGTTGTCGGCATGGGTATTGTATCTTTCTATCCCAATTTCTATTTACCCGAATATAATTTTGGTGCCAGCTGCATTTCTATTTGGACTATCCATCTGTGTAACGGCAGCGAGCTTTAAAAAATACCTTTAATATTCCTCTATGTTGTCATTATGGGTGCTTATTTTTCCAAGAATAAGCGCCCTTTTTTATCACTAAAAACTGTTTTGAATTTAAAAAGAGTTTCTCATTAAATTTCCCTCTCTTCTTTGGCACTCTTTGCTTGGAATCTGTTTCAAGTAAGGAGTTCTCCGTGACTAAAAATATTTTCAGTTTATCTCTAGCAATAGGGTTATTGTTTGGCGCTATAAGTGCTCAAGCAACAGAGCAAGAGCATTTAGCGCAAGCAATTAAACAGTTGGATGCAGCAAAACTCTCATTACAGCGAGCAGCTGCAAGTGCAAAGGTTTCTGCGAAAGTCGTGAATATTTTGATTACGCTTCAGCACATCAAGATATTGCTACGGTACAGGCAGGGATTAAGCAATATATTAACCCTTCCCGGGCAATCCCTAGAAATCCTAAAGCTATTCGTAACTTAAAAGAAGATTATCTCAATCTTCGGAGTCAATAGCAGATGAGTAACGCTAATTTCCCTTCTGTTTCACCATTAGACAGTTTTTATACTGTAAGTGGTTTAGACCCGCTAAAACTGAAAATCATGCTGGCCATTATTTTGGTTGTCGTATTACTGCTTGCGTATATGTGGGCAACTAATCATGGCTACAAAGGCATGGTGAACGACGGTGATATTTGGTCATTCTTTAAACTGATTCTATGGGGCGCAGCATTAATTATATGTGTTGTCAGCTTTTTTATTTAACAAACCATAAGGACATCTCATGAAGTTGATTAAATCCTTCTTTCAGAATGTTTCAAGTCGTTTTCTTGCGGTAGTAACTTTACTTTGGTTATCCGTTGAAAATGCGTTTGCTACAGGCGGTGGTAATGGTATCAATGCCTCTAAAATCCCTGATTTTAAAATCCCAGGCGTAGATAGCAATACCAAAGACCCGATGGAAATCATCTATCTTGTTGCTAAATCATTGGCAACCTTGTGTGCAATTTTATTTGCAGCATGGTCAATCATGACAGTGGTTAAGGCATTAATTAAAACCTATAACGCAGCGACTGACGAAAATGACAAAAAAGGATGGGGCCCATTTATTATCGCTCTTATTCTTGGTTTCATTTTAATTTTCTTCAGCCTCTGGTTGGTGAAATTGGCTATCGGTCTGTTTTAATTATCTCTGTGAGGTCAAGATGTCAAGCGATAAAGAACAAACAATCCCCTTTCTTCCTACTCGATTAAATCGTGAATCGAGTGTGTATGGCGGGTTATCTGTAAGTGAATTTATGTTGGCTGCAGCAATGGGATTTATCTTGGGTGCAGTGCTTGGCCTCCTTTGTTGTTTTGCCTTAGGCTTTGATTTTTGGTTGTTAATTCCGTCTCTCGCCATGTTGTTTTGCATTCTTTCTGTGGTGATTGGCAAAGTGATTATTGCGCGCCTTAAACGAGGTAAGCCGGAAGCCTACTTGAATCGAATGATTGAGGTTAAATTAGATGGAATATTAGGGGGGAATCGCTTTATCTCCCGTCAAGGCACTTGGTCTATTCGCCGAGTTAAAAAATAAGAGAGTTTATTATGAGTAACTTAAAAGGGATTGTTCATCAAAAAAATCGCGAAATCATGACCGGGCGAATTGCTATCGGTGCATTGCTTGTGATTTGTTTGGTGCTATGTGCCATTATTTTTACCGCACCAAGTCGATTAATGATTTATAACCCACCGGATTTACGTGCGGGAAGTCAACGCCCTTGGTGGGAAGTGCCAAAATCAACCGTTTATGCCTTTGCTTATCAAACCTTCCAGCAGTTAAACCGCTGGATGGAGAATGGCGAGGAAGAATACAAATTAAATATTGAAAGAAATAAAGCCTTTATTACGCCAAGTTGCCAAGAATTTTTGAAGAAAGACTACTATGACCGTTTATCTAACGGTGAATTACGTGAACGTGCACGTGGTGTTTATGAAATTGTGGGACGTGGATTTAAAGACAGTAGCGTTATTGTGCATAGTCCAGATAGCTGGACGGTTAATCTTGATTTAAGTGTAGATGAGTATTTCAAAGATGAACCAGTAAAACGTGTTTTAACCCGCTTCCCGGTCAATATCGTGCGCATGGAAACAGATTTACAGAACAATCCTTGGGGATTGGGATTTAACTGCTACAGCTCAATTCCATTACGTTTAGAAGCAAAAGAATTTAGAGAAGGGGATAACCAATAATGAAAAAACTCACTTTGTTACTAAGCGCGGCTTTTATCTTTTCACCAATGACGGCATCTGCCGATGTGTTAATGAAATGGGCGCGCAAACCGTTACCTATTGACTTACAAATCGAAAAAGAACGTATTCTATTCGTAGATAAAAATGTAAAAGTAGGTTATCCACCTGAATTAGATAGCAAGCTTCGCATTCAATCAACTGGCGGTGCGGTTTATTTAAAAGCAACTGCAGATTTCCCAAAAACACGCTTGCAGCTTATGGATGTTGCAACTGGAGAAATAATCTTACTTGATGTGCAAGCGAAGCATTCTGTTGCCAATGCAAGTGAGCCAATTCGCTTTGTTTATGAAAATAAAGTTGAAAAACAAACAACTGCTTATGGCCAAGATGCAAATGCATATAACGAACCAATGCCAAATGCGCGTCCGGCACTCCCCGCTCCAGCTGCATTAACACGTTATGCCGCACAAATGTTTTATGCGCCTTTACGTTCAGTTGAGCCTTTGGAAGGTGTGCGCCAAGTTTCACATCGCCTTCCTACACCGCTTAAAACGCTCTTACCTGCATTGCCTGTGCGAGCTACTCCATTACTCAGCTGGCAACTTGATGAGTATGTTGTCACTGCGGTTCGCTTGCAAAACCAGGGGCAATCTCGCATTGATTTAGATCCTCGAGAGCTTCAAGGTCGATTCTATGCAGCAACATTTCAGCATAATTGGCTTGGGGGGCATGATACACCTGAAGATACCACAACGTTATATCTTGTGACAGAAGGTTCACCTAATCATTCTGTTATCCCTCAGTCAAATTCATATAAACCGAAAAAATTGAAAAAAGTCACCACAACAGTGACAACTCAAACAAAATAAGGAGCGAACAATGCAAATGAAAGCAAATAAAGCGTTCTATGTTATTGGTGGGATTACCGCTCTTGTCGTGACGCTGATGGCTGGATTTCTTTTCTCCGGTAGTAGTTCAACAAATACAGCAGAAACCAAGAAAGAAGATACTTTAGATATCTCTTTTAAAGATTTATCACCGGAAGAATTACGAGCAATGGGGATTGAGGGTGACACATCTAAAGATACGGTAAGAACACTTATAGGTAAAGTGAAAGAGCATAATAAGCGATTTGATGAAGTGATTTTACAAAATGAACGCTTGGTAAAAGAGAATGAGCAGTTAAAAAATCAAGCAAACAATACGGATTATCAAATTCAACAGGCGGTACAAGCAGAAACAGGGGCGTTAATTAATGAGATTAATGCGTTAAAAGATCAGGTTGTACAAGCTGGTAATCAAGTTGTAGGGAATGGAAATGCCCAGGCAAATCCCAATGCTCCTCTACCAATAAACGGAGCAACAACTGGCCCTCAGGTTGAAACTCGAGGGGGAATTAATTGGGTGAACCCTAGTGATATGCCAACTACAGACAGACAAGGGAATGCTCTACAAGGTATTGGTGTAAATGGTGCAGGAATCGGTTTTCCCAAAACCTTCGATAACAATGTGAATGACATCCGAAAATCTAATGATGGGTTGCAATCTAGTACAGGTAATAATGCAATATTTAATACCGCTACACCATTTTTCACAATTGCAGCTAACTCTACTTTAACTAATTCTGTTGCTATGACTGCGCTTGTTGGGCGTGTGCCGATTGACAATAAGGTAACCGAGCCTTATCCGTTTAAATTGCTTATTGGTCGAGATAACTTAATTGCAAATGGCATTGAACTGCCGGATATTGAAGGCGCAATTGTCTCTGGAACAGCAAGCGGTGACTGGACGCTATCTTGTGTTCGTGGTGATGTGAAAAGCTTAACTTTTGTGTTTAGCGATGGCCGCATTGTTTCAACAGACAATTCTGACGATAAAATTGGCTGGTTATCTGATCCACATGGTGTGCCTTGCATTCCTGGAGAACGCAGAACAAATGCTCCGGAATATCTAACGACCAACTTCTTCTTAACGGGGGCTTCAGCAGCTGCACAAGGCTTATCATCTTCTCAATCAACAACAGTGGTTGATGGCGGTGCAGTAATTGGTGCGGTAACGGGTAATAACGGTAAGTATATTCTTGGTCAAGCGTTAGGTGGCGGTTTGAGAGAAACAGCAGACTGGTTCCGTCAGCGTTATGGCCAAATGTTTGATGCGGTATATGTTCCACCGGGTAAAGAAGTGGCTGTACACATCGAAAAACAAATTGATATTGATTATGACCGCATGTCTCGAAAAGTGAAATACGGACAAGCCTCAAGACAATCTAACTTGGATTAAGGAGCAATAATGAAAGTTTTAATGATGATGGGCGTGATTTTAGCCGCAAGCAGTGTTTTGACTGGCTGCTCAACTTCTCAAGGTGATTTATTGCCAACAGGCGATGCAACAATGAAAGATATTTGGAATCGAGGCGGTAATGATAGCAATATTACATCTTATCGGACACCGAATGGCCGTCTTATTGATGCACCAAATTACGTTTCATCTCGTGAACAACAAACTTATACCCGTACAGCAGAAAACGAGGTGAAAAATCTTTTCCCTCGTTTACCAAACCCTGATTTAGTGATGTATGTTTATCCGCACTTAACTGATTCCTCAGAGCAAATGCCTGTACCAGGTTATTCTTCAGTAATTCCATTTTATGGACGTGTGCAATATGCCCAACCGGGTGAGCGTACAAGAATGTACTAGATGAGGTAAGAAACGATGGCATTATTCCAAGACGTGTTAGAGGCTTTCTTCCCTGCTAAAAAAGGTGATAAGCCTCAACCTAAAAAGGAACCTATCCTAACATCCATTGCACCGGAAGAAGCACAGCAGGATGATACCAATAACGTAGAAGAGACGATTGAAATCACTCCTGTTATGCGTAATAGAAAAATGACCAGAGAGCAACATGTTAAAATGCTTTATGGGCGCGATCCCTCTTTTATCTCCAATCTTCCTTATGCGGAATATTTGGAAGAAGAAGGCGTAATGCTTTGATGATGCTAAAAGTGCAGGTGCGGTATTTGATATTAAGCCTATAGGAACTGAGGGAAGAAGCAGCGACTATCTTAATCGCGTTCGCACATTGGTTAAAGATGCCTTACAGGATAGTTTCGATGAACTTGATACCAACCCTTACGTTGTACAATTCTATTGCCAGGATGACAAGGATTTAAGCGGTTATGTTGAGAATCTGAGACAGTACATTAAAACCACTTCACCTGAAGCGAGCGGTAGTGAGTTTACAGAACAGTGGCTTGGTGAAATGGAGCGTCACTTAAAAGCAGTAGGTAAACCAGGTGGGCTTTTTGTTGATGACCGGGTAACAAATACGGCATGGGCTGGAAAAGTGCGTAAAACACGCATGGTTATTTATCGTTATGCTGGAAATAATGAGACAGATACAATCGAGAAATTAAATACAGCTTGTGATCGTGTTCAAAGTGCTTTTATCACAGCTGGATTAACCATGGAACGCCAAAATGAAACACAAATTCATCGTTGGTTATTAGAATGGTTTAATCCAAATCCATCACGCTATTTTAACGGACTCGATGATAAAGCTTGCTATGATCTTTTATCACTCTCTAAGGATGAATCTGCTCTACCATTACAAGACCAAGATTTTAGTGAAAATCTCTTTTTTACGCCACCGGAAAGTAAAAATGGCTATTGGTATTTTAATGAGCAACCTCACGAAGTCATTGTAGTTGATAATATTCGTAAGCAGCCGGATGTTGGCCACATGACAGGCGAAGTCACTCGAGGTCGTAATATTAATGCACTATTTGATTTATTGCCGGAATCAACCATTATGGCTATCACTGTAGTCATTCATCCTCAAGATAAATTACAGGCGCATTTAGACAAATTAAGTAGTCGAGCTGTCGGTAATAACTATGAGTCTATCTATTTAAAACAAGATGCCCTCACAGTAACGGAATATTTAAAAGACGGACACAAGCTTTATCAAGCTGGCATGGTTTTCTATGTAAGAGGGAAAGACGATCAAGAGCTACGCATTCGCTCAAGAGAATTAAGAACGGTTTTACTCAGTAATAATTTAGTGCCGGTAAAAGAAGGCAACGAAGTTGCGCCTCTTAATAGCTATTTACGCTGGCTACCGATGAATTTTAATCCTCAATTAGATGCAAAATCTCGTTTTTATACCAAATATTATTGGGTGCAACACATTGCGAATATGTTACCTGTATTTGGCCGTGAGACCGGAACGGGACACCCAGGAATCACCTATTTTAACCGCGGTGGAAGCCCATTAGATTTTGACCCACTAAACCCTAAAGACCGGACTAAAAATGCGCATAAGCTCATTTTAGGCCCTACAGGTTCAGGTAAATCGGCAACATTAACCGCACAAATGGCACAACTGATGGCGGTGCACCGTCCTCGCTTGTTTATTGTAGAAGCAGGTAACTCTTTTGGATTGTTTTCAGATTATGCGGAGCGTTACGGTTTAACGGTTAACCGGGTATCTCTTGAGCCAAGTAGTAACATCGCTTTACCGCTCTTCTCTGAAGCGCATCGTTTATTGGAAATGGATATCGATCTTGAAGTTCAAGATGATGACGATAATGAAGATGAAGGCGAGGAACAACGAGACTTACTTGCGGAAATGGAATTAACCGCTCGCTTAATGATCACCGGGGGAGAAGCGAAGGAAGATGAGAAAATGAGCCGTGCTGACCGCTCGGCTATTCGCCAGGCTATTTTATTAGCTGCAGAGAAAACTTCACAAGAGACCCCACCTCGTCAAGTTTTAACCGGGGATGTAAAAGCCGCACTTGAGGAGTTAAGTCGTCGCCAAGATATTCGCCAGGAACGTGCATCTCGTCTTGCAGATATGGCCGAAGCAATGGATATTTTCTGCACTGGCGTGAATGGTCGATTCTTTAACCGTGAAGGGGAAATTTGGCCTGAAGCTGATATTACACTTGTCGATTTGGCGATGTTTGCACGTGATGGCTATGAAGCTGAATTAGCGATTTCGTATATTTCCCTAATTAACCATATCAACTCATTAGGTGAAAAATATCAACACAGTTTCCGCCCTATCGTGAACATTACGGATGAGTCGCATATCATTACCGTAAATCCACTTCTAGCGAAGTTCCTGGTTAAAGGTTCTAAAATGTGGCGTAAATTGGGTATTTGGTTATGGTTGGCCACACAGAATATGGCTGACTTCCCTGATGAATCTGATAAATTACTCAGCATGGTTGAATGGTGGGAATTACTTAACCTTTCTAATGATGAAGTCGAACAGGTAAACCGTTTCCGTCGTTTATCCGAAGCTCAGAAAATGATGTTGTTATCTGCGAAAAAAGCAGATAAGAAATATACTGAAGGTGTGGTGCTTGCAACCAATATGGAAGCCTTATTCCGTGTTGTTCCACCTAGTCTTTACTTAGCACTAGGGATGACCGAAAAACACGAGAAAGCACAACGTAAACAATTAATGATGGAACATAACTGTACTGAGTTAGATGCGGCATTGATGGTTGCTAAAGACTTAGACAAAAAACGGGGGATTGCAGTCAATGACGAACTTAACTCAATCGCAGCCTAATCCTAATATGACTTTTCATCGTATTTTTGACATTGGGCCTCGCATCCAATCACTTGCTTTTACCTCTGATGAGGTAAAAGCCTACGTGCTGCATTTCATTGCTAAAATTAAGACAAAAATTGGTTCAAACTGCCAATTAAGCGCATTTCCTCAGCGTGTATTTACTCAATCAAGTTGGAAAGTACACGCTAAAGGAGATAAAGGTGAAGTGCATTTATTATTTAATATCTCCGGGCGTTTCCAATTACCTGTGTTTTCTTCCGAAAACTGGCCAGCTAGACTTAATGTGGAATTAACCGATCACGTTGATGCATATTGGTTAATTCAATATTTGCTTTGGAAATTAGCTGCAATTTGGGGATCCCCTGCTGACTTATCCCCAGTTTTTGGGGATAAGACTGTGGGTAATGAATAAGGAGTCCTGATGTCTCAAGGTAAAAAGCCACAATCAAGAGGATGGCTTAAAAATGTACTCCGTTTTATTGCTATCCTTTTATTTTTTTTTTTAGCCCTTACTGCAATTGGCATCTTTGCAACTCAATATCTTCAGAATGTTGATATTCGTGCTTGGTTTATTAAAACGCAGTGGATATGGTTTGCAGTACGATTATTACTATATGGTGCGATTATGTTGATGGTCTATTCCATTTCTCGTCGCCAACCATCTTCTATGCCGGCAAAAGCAAAATGGTTAATTGCGATGATTTTAATTTTTGCTGAAGCGATTACACAGATTACTTTAGCTTAGGGGGAAATATGACATTCTCAGTTGACAGTTATCTTGAATATTTCCTGACTCTACTTGGTTGGTTGCTTAATAACGGAGTTTTTGCGTTATTTGTTGGAACAGGGTTATGGCTTCTTCCGCTTATCGGAATGATCTTTAAAATTTGGCGTGACGTAGCTAAACAAGGGGATGATGAAGGTGAGAAAGGGGATTTATTAATCCGCTGGCTCACAATCGAACTCCTTCCAGCAATGCTTATCGTTGTTTTGACATTAGCCCCTCTTATCCCGGTATCATTGAATAACCTTGAATACAATGAACGTTCATCTATTCAATGTGGCTATAAAGTTCCTGCTTCCCCGGATAAATCAGGCTATGCGCCATTTACGACAACATTTGGAGACAGACAAGCCCGAATTCCTATTTGGTGGATGTTGATGCACAAAGTGGATAAAGGTCTAACTTATGGTATGACTGCAGTATTGCCTTGCCAGCGTGATTTACGTCAGGTTAGATTTGAAGTGCAACATCAAAAAATCACTAACCCAGCATTATTAACTGAAGTGCAGCAATTTGTGCAACAATGCTATATCCCGGCTCGTCAAAAATTACAAACAAGCCAACTTGCCTTGAGTCCGGCACAAATCCGCGAAACATCCTGGTTAGGTGGTAAATTGCTTATTAATAACAGCGAGCTCTACCCTCGTTTTAGGGCTCAGCAACCTATTAGCACGTTCCCTTATGATGCAAATCGAGATGCGGCATTACCTAATTCGGGAAAAGGTGGTTTCCCAAGTTGTGATCAATGGTGGGATGAAAGTGGAGCTGGATTAAAATCTCGCTTACTTACAGATATGCGTCAAAACTTATCTGCCCAGGTGAGTGATTTCTTTAACTCTATCGACAACCAAGATGAAGCTTTATTGAGAACACTTTTACGCTCTGAAAACATAGATGTTTCAAAAGGGAAAATGTACCAAGGTTACGGTGGTAGTGTTGAATTTGGATTTTGGAATGCCATCACTCGACTCACCTCAACTGTAGGAACTGCAGTAGGAAGTTTAGCGATATTCCCTGGCCTCGATGCAATGCGACAAGCCTTACCAATGGTTCAATCCTTTATGATTATGGCCCTGATAGTTTTAATTCCAGTCATTACGATTTTAAGTGGTTTTTCAATTAAAGCTGTAGTGACACTAAGCTTTGTATATTTTGCACTTATTACAACCACATTTTGGTGGGAATTAGCTCGATGGTTAGACTCATATATGATTGAGATTATGTACAGCTCACCGTCTCATAACTCATTTAATATTAATTTTTTAGAGAATGCGCAAGACGATATTATCTCTAATTTTGTGATGGGAAGTATGTTTATATTTTTACCAACATTATGGTTTGGCGCTATGTCTTGGGCAGGTATTAATATGGGCGGGGCTATGTCTCAAGCATTAAAACAAGGTTCAAATCATGCTAGTTCAGCAGGGGGAAAAGGCGGAGAGTTAATTCAAAGCAAGTTAAAATAATAAAAAGGGGAATTTATATTCCCCTTTTATTTTATCTCATAAAACTCATCCATGTGTTCAAATGTATCTACGTCATCCTCAACATCAATTCTTGTTCCAAAAGAATAAAAACCAACCCCCTCAGGGCCATCTCGATAGCCATCCTCATGTTCTTCAAATTCTAACAGCGTATTCATTATGGATTTATTCTCAGCGCCACTGCCATAATCAGTCTCTTTAAAGGATTTAGCTTTAGAAATTACAACTCCAGCCAAATTGGACTCGCAGCAAGAGCAGCAGCTGTCACAACAGCTTTACGAGGCTTTCCTGGGAGAAATGACAAAGTGCGGTCAATTTTCTTAAAAAATTGTCCGACAGTATGGCCAAACTTTTGAGCGTCCATATTCTCTCTCCTATTAAAATACTCTGACTTACTCTCATTGTACTCTTATTATTCTTTTATTAAAACCTCGTTTTAAGCAGGAAAAATGTGATTTTTGCGATCCACGTCGCAAATTTTACTAATTGGGGTCTGACGCTCAGTGGAACGAAAACTCACGTTAAGCAACGTTTTCTGCCTCTGACGCCTCTTTTAATGGTCTCAGATGTCCTTTGGTCACCAGTTCTGCCAGCGTGAAGGAATAATGGCCGAGCATATTGATATGTCCGTGGCAAAGCGGGGAGAGGCGTGCGATATCTTCATCATTCAGTGTTTCACCCTGCGCCCGGAGATGATCCAGGGCTGCCTGCATATAAATAGTGTTCCATAACACGACGGCGTTAGTGACCAGCCCCAGTGTGCCCAGTTGATCTTCCTGACCGTCGGTATATCGTTTTCTTATCTCACCTTTTTGACCGTGACAGATGGCTCTGGCAACGGCATGGCGACTTTCTCCCCGATTAAGCTGGGTCAGAATGCGCCGGCGGTAATCTTCATCATCAATATAATTAAGCAGATACAGCGTTTTGTTGATGCGCCCCACTTCAATGATTGCCTGAGTCAGTCCGGAAGGACGTTCACTTTTCAGCAATGAACGGACCAGCACTGAAACCTGTACTTTGCCCAGCTTCAGGGAGCCAGCGGTCCGGATCATTTCGTCCCACTGAAGGACTATTTTTCGGGGATCTGATTGCCCTCTGGCAATATCATTCAGCACGCCATAGTCGGCATCATGGTCCATTCGCCAGAAAACCGAAGCACCGGCATCAGCCAGGCGTGGAGAAAACTGGTATCCCAGCAGCCAGAAAAGGCCAAAGACAAGTTCGCTGGCACCTGCTGTATCGGTCATAATTTCGGTTGGATTCAGCCCGGTCTCCTGTTCCAGAAGACCTTCCAGCACAAAGATAGAGTCCCTCAGCGTCCCCGGTATAACGATGCCATGAAAGCCGGAATACTGATCGGACACAAAGTTGTACCAGGTGATCCCTCTGTTATTACCAAAGTATTTGCGGTTCGGTCCGGCATTGATTGTTCTGACTGGCGTAACAAAGCGCATTCCATCTGCAGATGCCACTTCTCCTCCACCCCATATCTGTGCCAGTGGCAGCGTTGCCTGAAAATCAACCAGTCTGGCATTAGCGCTGGTGATAGTTTCAGCCCGCAGATAGTTCGCTTTTGTCCAGTTCAGCCGGTGTCGGGTCAGTGCAGGAACATTTGATCTGATCAGTGGTTCCAGACCGATATTGCAGGCTTCAGCCATCAGCACGGCGCTGATGCTGACGGGCAGATCATCAACTCTGGCACTGGCTTCACTAGCATGGAAAAACTCATCAGCAAATCCGGTATGGGCGTTAATTTCGAGCAGCAACTCCGTTAAATCCACCGGAGGGAGTAGATCACTGATCATTTTGCTCAGTCGTTTCAGACTGTCCGGCTCATCAAGACTGGCGAGGGAGAAATTGTCAACCGGGGCTTCGGGCCAGAAACATCGAGTTCGACAGCCTCATTTTCGCAAAGACGTGCAGCAACCTGTCTGTAACGACTATCAAGCTGATGACCCAGAGATTTTATTGCTTCCTGCGGGTCTGTCGGGTGCCCCAAAGAACGATAAACCTTAATCCGGTTTGCCTGCCAGTCAGCACCCTGTAGTAATCTTGCACGAGGATCTCCCCACCGGTTACTGCCGGTAACGTAGACATCCCTCCGCCTCAGACTATCCTGCAGTTTACTGAGAAAGCAGAGCGTGTATCCCCTGCGGGTGATATGTTTTTCCTTGTTAATCACCAGCCGTTTCCATGACCGACTGATAATTTCCGTTGGTGCGTCGTCAAAAAACTGCCGCCGTGAGCTGAACTCCCGGCTGAGGTAGTCACAGGCATTCAGAGTGGTAACCCCGGCAGGTGCGGATGAAAAATTTAACGGTATTCAGCAGATGGGGCAGGGAAACGACGAACGCGCCCGTACTGCTCCACCATTTCTTCATGAAAATTATCGTCTGAGGGCCGGGCAATTTCACGGACAAGCGTGATGATTTCAGCCAGCTTTTGCCTTGGGATGTAGCTGAACACCTCAGCACGAATCGATTCGTCCGGTGTTTCTTCTTTCAGCAGGTACGAACATGCGCTGGCGAGCGCCAATGCAGATTTATCCAGATCCTTCAGCGAGCGGAGCCGTTTTTTCTGCCCAATCTTTCTGGCGTCACGGATGATAACGGCCAGCATGGCGTCCAGAACGTCCAATGCATCATCCAGCGCCAGCGTTTCCCATGCAAGGACAAAGGCAACCAGAACCGCCATCCTTTTCTGCGGTGACATCCTGGCAATATTGAACACCGAAGTCATACCAGCATAACGTGCGAGATTTTTCAGGCGCACAGCCGGGAGTGTACTCAGGTTTTCAGCATGCAGGCCAAAATCGTTCAGAGTTTTCCAGCGTTCAATTGCTTCATTAAACGCCGGACCACTGATGGTCACAGGGCCCTTTTTCAGTGATTCCAGTAAAGACAGGCGGCTGCAATCAGTTGGCCCCAGCAGCATCTCCAGCTGTGAACGCTGTTCGGCTGACGGTATCAGTGCCAGTTTGTTCCACAGGCGCAACGTCGCCTTTTCCCTTACCTCTGAAATCAACCGGGTCAGCGTAGTGGCTCCGGGGAGAATAATACGATGTTGCATAAGCCACCCTGTCGCCAGATCGAAAAGCAGGCCAGGACGTTCGTTGCTTATCCAGCTCCGGGTATATAAAAGACGGGTAAGGCGAAATGTCCAGGGCCAGGCAAATTCACGATACTGATAGTGCTGACGTATCAGCGCTGCATGCTCACGGCGGGTATTTTCCCTCTGACCGTATTCTGCAAGAACGGTGATATCACGAATCCCGAGCTGTCTGGCGGTAAAATGCCGGACGCCGGAAGGAATATGATTCATATCGGTGAGGAAGGTGCCCAGAAAACGGACACATCCAATTTGCAGGGCAATGCCCAGACGGTTGTGATCACCTCTGCTTTTTCCGATAAATTCCTTGTCTGCTTCATCAAGGTGAAAATATCGTGCCAGCTGAAGCTCATCCGGTTCACCGGTGAATCTGCCATAGCTTTCAGTCTGCTCAGTGGTCAGAAAGTCAACGGGCATATCGGCCTCCCTGCCTGACGGGCATTTAGTAACATTTTTCCAACCGTACGAAATGTTATAAATTATCGGACATCGTAAAACTGTTACATTAATATGTCTATTAAATCGTAAATTTGTAATAATAGACATGAGTTGTCCGATATTCGATTTAAGGTACATTTTTATGCGACTTTTTGGTTACGCTCGGGTCTCAACCAGTCAGCAGTCTCTTGATCTTCAGGTCAGAGCACTCAAAGACGCAGGTGTGAAAGCAAACCGTATATTTACCGATAAGGCATCCGGCAGTTCAACAGACCGGGAAGGGCTGGATTTGCTGAGGATGAAGGTGGAGGAAGGTGATGTCATTCTGGTTAAGAAGCTCGACCGTCTTGGCCGCGACACTGCCGATATGATCCAACTGATAAAGGAATTTGACGCTCAGGGCGTGGCAGTCCGGTTCATTGATGACGGGATCAGTACCGACGGTGATATGGGGCAAATGGTGGTCACCATCCTGTCGGCTGTGGCACAGGCTGAACGCCGGAGGATCCTAGAACGCACGAATGAGGGCCGACAGGAAGCAAAGCTGAAAGGAATCAAATTTGGCCGCAGGCGTACCGTGGACAGGAACGTCGTGCTGACGCTTCATCAGAAGGGCACTGGTGCAACGGAAATTGCTCATCAGCTCAGTATTGCCCGCTCCACGGTTTATAAAATTCTTGAAGACGAAAGGGCCTCATGATACAATAACCCTGGTAAATGTTTCAATAATATTGAAAAAGGAAGAGTATGAGTATTCAACATTTTCGTGTCGCCCTTATTCCCTTTTTTGCGGCATTTTGCCTTCCTGTTTTTGCTCACCCAGAAACGCTGGTGAAAGTAAAAGATGCTGAAGATCAGTTGGGTGCACGAGTGGGTTACATCGAACTGGATCTCAACAGCGGTAAGATCCTTGAGAGTTTTCGCCCCGAAGAACGTTTTCCAATGATGAGCACTTTTAAAGTTCTGCTATGTGGTGCGGTATTATCCCGTGTTGACGCCGGGCAAGAGCAACTCGGTCGCCGCATACACTATTCTCAGAATGACTTGGTTGAGTACTCACCAGTCACAGAAAAGCATCTTACGGATGGCATGACAGTAAGAGAATTATGCAGTGCTGCCATAACCATGAGTGATAACACTGCTGCCAACTTACTTCTGACAACGATCGGAGGACCGAAGGAGCTAACCGCTTTTTTGCACAACATGGGGGATCATGTAACTCGCCTTGATCGTTGGGAACCGGAGCTGAATGAAGCCATACCAAACGACGAGCGTGACACCACGATGCCTGCAGCAATGGCAACAACGTTGCGCAAACTATTAACTGGCGAACTACTTACTCTAGCTTCCCGGCAACAATTAATAGACTGGATGGAGGCGGATAAAGTTGCAGGACCACTTCTGCGCTCGGCCCTTCCGGCTGGCTGGTTTATTGCTGATAAATCTGGAGCCGGTGAGCGTGGGTCTCGCGGTATCATTGCAGCACTGGGGCCAGATGGTAAGCCCTCCCGTATCGTAGTTATCTACACGACGGGGAGTCAGGCAACTATGGATGAACGAAATAGACAGATCGCTGAGATAGGTGCCTCACTGATTAAGCATTGGTAACTGTCAGACCAAGTTTACTCATATATACTTTAGATTGATTTAAAACTTCATTTTTAATTTAAAAGGATCTAGGTGAAGATCCTTTTTGATAATCTCATGACCAAAATCCCTTAACGTGAGTTTTCGTTCCACTGAGCGTCAGACCCCTAATTTTACTGATTTATCTATCCCCTCAATGTACCTTAACACTGCAATATAAAAAAATAAACCGTACCAGGAGGAGATATGAAAGCTCGTTTTAAAGAATGGCTTATTAGTTTAAATGAAATAGCAATGAATGAATTAGGAATTGATGAAATGCTTACTCATCTTGATGATGAACTGAACATCATTAACGGAAATGAATGTGAACAGGAGATTTTTAAATAATTTAATACAAATCTTTAAAAAAATAGTGAATACCACTAAAAAAATAAGCGGGAAAATCCCGCTTATTTTATCTCTATTTACGCTTATGAAGCTTTCATACTGCGACGTTCAAAGTTTTGAGTTGCACTACCCGCTTTACAGCTCACCGTATCCATTTTACTGCCATTGGTGATATAAAGCATTGGCTCTTCAATACTGTTACTATTGTGTGGTTGCACAAATTGAATCGTGTAACTTGTGCCATTATTTCTCATTTCTAATGAGCTAGTAATAAATCCTGAACCAGTAGCTACATAAGAATCCTGATTAGCAAAAACTTGTTTTACCGGATTTTTAAAAGAAACCTGGCCATAAGTGAATTCATAATCTGAACCATTTTTTGTTACAGACACCGGGCTTCCGTTCTCTGCTGTACAAGAAAAAATATTATTAGCTGCAAAAGCTGGCGTTGCAAACATAGCTACCGCTCCAATAGTGAGTAATTTTTTCATAAAAATATCCTTTATTTATTTTCCTAAAATGTAATCTGCTTCTTGGTTACGACGTTTAGCATTTACACCATTATTATTGTTTTGACGATTTCTTACTGCATTTGCTAGTGCGTTCATATCGCCTGATTGCGCAGATGCCTGGGCTGCAGCAATCACATCTTTTGTTAATGAGCCATAGTTATAGGCATAAGATGTTAATGCGGCTTGGGCATTTGGCGGTAACTTATCCCATGTTGAAGATGATACGTTATTTCTCGCTCTATTTGCAAATTCTTGTGTTCGACGTGCTAAATCACGCTCTGCGTCAGCGCGACTAACTACAGTATCTTTCGTTACTTTGACAATTGTACCATCCGCTTTTGTGATAGTATCTGAACCATATCCAGTGCGATAAGCATTGACATCCCAATATGCTTTATCACTAAACCCTTCAAATTTTTTCAACAACCCTGTAGCTTGATCAAGTGCAGTCCCTTTAATTGCTGGAACTGATGAATAAGAAGTGTTACCTCTACTATTTCCGGATGTACCGCCAGTCCCGGTGTAAGACAGGGAGTTTGACATCTGAGGCACTTCTAAAGTGACATTGTTACGAGGAATATTGATATTGTCAGCATCTGCCAATTCAGCAGCATTGCTATTCGTACCATTAGCTAAATCGCTAATCCGTTTATCTACACTGTCACGTGTAACATTTCCGGTTCCAGTGTTATATTCACGTAGCTCTTTATTTTGTAGGATTGCAACTGCGGAATTCCCGGTAAGTGATTTTTGTAGATCAATCTCCATTCTAATTTGACCTATTTCTCGGTCAATTAAAGTGAGGATCTTTTCTAACTCTTCTTGAGCATCTTTATTGTTGGCCACATTTGGCTCACGCATACCCGTTAAAACAGCTCGACGTGCAAGAAGCATTTTCTCCATTGTTTTAGCTACAGCAATTTCACTGGCTAAACGCTGCCCTAATACTTGAGCATCGGGATCTTCTCGTAAAGACTCAATTAAGCCACGAGTTACAGGAACTGTTGTAGAACTTAATTCTGCAAGTACTTCAACGGAAGGAGTGCTCATGTTAAGCGCTTTTTGTAATTGAGTTACCGTCTTAATATTTTCTTTTTCAATTTCAGGTGTTAAACCAACACCAGCTCGAGAGCTACTAGCAGTACCACAATCTGTTTTACAAGTAGTTAATTGCTTCTCACCGATCACATTCGTTAACCAATCTGTCATATCTTTAGGATTATCCCAAGTTTGACAAAGTAATCCGCTACAACTACTACCGGAGATTCGACCTGATTCTAATACATTACGCTTGTTTTGCATGTTGTAGCCAGCTTTTGCAACATCCTCAACAATTTTGATTGGTTCTTGTCCTTGGCCACCGCGTTTTTTACCCCCGACCCACTCTTTACCTTCCTTACCTTGAGATTCCTCAAGTCTCTTTTTAGCTCGAGTAGCATCTGGTTCAGTTGAAGTAATGTCTTTAAAGGATTCCATATCCGAACTTTGAGACCAACGACCATTTAAAGTTGCGTCTGCAAGCTTCTTAGACATTTCTTCACAGCTGGTTTTTAAGCTATTAAAATCAATTTTACCTTGATATAAACCATTCGTAAGAATATCGTATAACTGAGGATTTGCTCGTTGAATAACCATTGCAGGTAAACTCGCCACAGCTCCTGTGGCTGATTCGATAACGTTACTATAAAGATCTTTAAATCCTTCAGTTAAACCATTTAACTGATTTTTAATACTCGTCTTAATGTCAAAATTACCGCACATCAAGTTAGCTTTCCAACCAATCCCAAATTCAGCTGCAGGAATCGTACCTCGACTCGGGGGAGCCATATAACCTACACCGCCCCCAATTTGATAAAACACCATATCAGACAAAATAGAATCGGCTTTATTAAATCCAAACGGATTACTATTAGAAGCTGATACTGGCATGGTTGAGGATAAGATTGCGCACGATATAGCAATATAAGATGCTTTCAGTGCATGATTTAATTTCATACTCAATTCCTTTATTAATTAGACCAATCAATACTATACAAAAATGTTTGTCCGCGTTTTTTACAGCACTTGTAAGGGCGCCATAATGCCCAGGCATAACTACCATTTTCAGATAGCATACTTGGCGGGTTATCAGGGAAAATAGCACAAGACTGTGAAGTAACCGGGTGAAGCTGTTGCCATTTATGTGTCTTTTCATCCCCTTCTTTCACTGGAGGGGGAAACCACTCACCATTCGATTGATTATCTTTTTTCGCAATCGGTATATATACATGTGGTTGGAAAGTATTTGTCACAACATCCGCTACTCGATGCGCTGTTACAGCTGAAGCTTTATAGTCATGAACTTGTGTTACTGTACCCGCTCGTGGATAAATATTTCCCCAAGTGTCTCCATTTGCTCTAATTTCTCTCATACCTGGAATAAGCGCTTCAGGATAAACCATTTCCGGAACACCAAATCGCCACGCTAAAAAGTCCAAACCACTCAAGTAATAAGGCACAAAAGGCGTTGTCTGACTTTTGCAGTAATACCCTGTACTATTAAGCATTTGACTAATCGCTCCCTGCGGATGACCGATTACATCAACATTTTTAAATGTTGCTTGCGTATAGTCTTTGTGTGGTGATTGATAATCTCCACCTTTTACCCCATTGCTAAGGAAATTCATTTCCACCCAAGGATTTTGAGCCTGATGGTTATAACTTGAAACCACTACCTCGGGAATATAGTGTTTTATTTTCGTAGATGTCCGGATTTTACAGCCGAATTTTGTACAAAATAGCCAAAAACAAGTACCAACGACCTTATAATCTAAACAACTTGTCGAAGCGCTTGATGCCATAATCGATGCAGTGTTTAAAGAAGATTGACCGGACTCCGAAGCTTGTCCTGAAATACTGGTCAACGCAATTGCAATACAAAGCCCGGATAATGTCATTTTTTTCAATTTCATCTTGTCCCCTCTTTTGTAATCTCTCGTTGCCATAAACTTAATGCCTGAGCAATATTGGTTTCACCATATATGACACTATCCTCTTTTCCCGGATATTGAAATAAAACTGCAGGCACCTTCTTGATTCCATTTTGCCAACCACTTATAAGGCCCTGATAAGAACGCTTTAATTGCTCTTCAGACTGTTTCCATTCAGCAGACTGAAAAATCTGAGATGCTTGCTGAGCTGCTACACTAGGATTCGCACTCAATCGCTGACTAATCAAATTTTCCCATTGCTCAACTTGATCAAGTAAATACACCTGGCTTGCAAGCTCTGCGTGAAGAATTGGATAATCTTGTGTTGAATAAACAGTAATTATGGGATTAGGCCCCTGGGCGAACACTGATAGTGGTAACAAACCGAAAAGAAACAGTGATTTTTTTATAGACATAACCATCCCTTACGATGAAATTGGATAGTTGAAACATTAACGAAATGACAGGGGGGAATATATAAAAAATTCTTTTTGATTTTGAGATAAATTCTCCATTTCCAAAAAACAATTTTTAATAGAGATTCGACAGCCTTATTAAGTATGATTGGACTCGATAAGTCGCTGTGCAAACAGCTCTTATAAGTTGCACGATTCTTGAGAAGCAACGCCTTGCCTTAGTGCAAGTAGAATCATAGCCAAAATGTTATCCAGCATTCTGAAAGGATACTCTACGAAATCGTAGGAATGCCACCTTAAAGACCTTCCGAGGGAAAATGATTCCCTTCGGGCATGTCATTTTTCCAAGGAATTTTTTATTTCACATTAGGAGAATGACTATGTCCTCATCCACTCAATTGGAACACTATGATGTTCCATCAAGTAACCCTCTTGAAACTCCAACATTTTCATTTCGTGTGGGAAAACACTTGGGCCGTTTTTTCGTTGCAGCTAAAAACAAAGCAACCGATAAATACAAACAAGTGACATCTGGTATCAATCAAAGCATTGAAGACGAAGAAGCTCGTCGGCTTTGCGAATTACAAATGATGCTAGATAGCCAAGCGGAAGAATATGAGGCAATTATTGATGATGTGCAAAGAACGTGGTTAAAACGAACAACGTTATTTAGCATTTTATTTTTGATTGTCGGTATTGTTGGTACAGTGGGTACTTTTTACTACCTTATGCATTAACATTGCATAAGCTATTCATTTTCAACCCTAAGGGGAATTTTTACCCTTAGAGGTAAAGGTTTCCCTTGCTGTAGGAGAAAACTTATGAAAGTGACATTACATAACAGTTGTTTAGCTTATCTAGCCAAACATAATGACTCAGAATCTCTAATAGAGGAAGTTCGCACTCAAGCATTAAATGCCTGGGAAAATCGAGGAAAAGATGTATCTTCTACTCGTATTATGGTGAATATCCCTAGTCAATACGGACAGAAATATCACTTCTTTACAGTTTCGCCATACGCAAACCGTAAAGATTTGTTAAGTGTAAGGGGGTAAACATGATTAAGCGTTTACTCAAGCTTGTTAGTTCCAATTGGGACAAAAAAACAATGCTGCTGGTTTCTGAAGATTTTCGTAAAATCGGCACTTACATCTTAGGTATTGCGTTTGTCGCAATGTTTGTTCAGAATGACAATATTCCGCTACTTCTTGCCATTATCATTATGATATTTGGCGGAATAGCTTGGTTCTGTGGAGTGTTGTTAGCTAAATATTGCAACAACTTAATGGAGACAGACGGAGCGTAACGTATGAATATTACGTTAAACTGGAATGGGTTCCTCTTTGCAATTGTCTTTGTACTGTTTTTTATGGGAACAGTTGCTTTTATTGGCGTGCGATCATTAAAACGCCAACAAGAGCAAAAAGCACAAAGCAAGAAAACACATTCCCTTGGTGTTAATTCATAACTGAATTAATACCTGCAACCTTTACAACAAACCTTGATCATGCCATTGGCGTGTTCAAGGTTTTCTTTTACCCGACTGGGAGCAATTTCCCATTCGGGGGGGGTTGTTCCCTTTTTTTATTGGAGAACAACCATGAAAAAAAGAACTCAACCTGCCAAAGATTTATACCAACAAATTACAGACCAAATTCTCGAAGCATTAGAACAAGGTGTGATGCCATGGCAAAAACCTTGGGATAGTGGATGGCCACAAATGGCTATTCCATGCAACGGTGAAAGTGGTCGTCAATACTCCGGGATCAACGTACTTCTGCTTTGGATGAGCGCCATTAGAAAAAACTTTACTCAACGCAAGTGGGTAACTTTTCAAGGGGCAAATCATCTAGGTGGTCAAGTTCGCACAGGTGAAAAAAGTACGGTTATTATTTTCTATAAACAAAATATGTTTGAAGAAAAAGACGATAGCGGAAATGTTGTACTTGATGAAAACGGTGATCCGAAAATGAAGTCATCTGTATTTATTCGTGGCCATCACGTGTTTAATATTGAACAGTGTGAAGGTTTAGAAAAATACTATGAGGAATTTCCTGAACCGGAAAAATCTTCAGAAATGCAAGTTCGTCCGGATTTAGATGTATTACCTAATAAAATGGGTATGCAGCTGTATAACAAGGCACAAGATCGTGCTTGTTATATGCCAAGGAAAGATTGCATTGTGATGCCGGATTTCAAAAAATTCAATACAGCTGACGACTACTATGCAACTCTACTGCATGAATGCGGTCACGCCACCGGGCATAAAGACCGGTTAAATCGTGACGGTGTAGCTAAATTTGATAAATTTGGTTCTGAACAATATGCATTTGAAGAATTAATAGCTGAACTCACAAGCGCCTTTACCTGTGCGCACGTGAATGTTTGCAATAATATTTCACAAAATGCAGCGTATATTGAACATTGGATTAACGCATTAAAAACCGATAAAAAAGCTATTTTCCGAGCATCTTCTCAAGCACGTGAAGCAACACAATTCTTGTTAAATGCTCTCGAATTAACATCGAATGAAGAAGCAAAATTAGCGGCTTAGCCTCTATTAAACCATTCTAACGTTTTTTGTTAGAGCTCTCATAAACCACCCTTTGGGGAGTAATCCTCAAAGGGGATTACTCCCGTTATTTTAGGAGTAATCTATGGATTTCGAGAAAAAATTTACCGCACTTTTTAAATCAATAGCACCACAATATCGACGCTCAGAAGTGTTTTACGACTTTATTACAATCTTTGCCCTGGAATTCTATCTCATTATATATGGTGCACAAGCAGATGAATCGTTGAGACAACGTTATCAGACAGCTGGCGGGCATTATAATGAAGATGAAAAACAAGCTCTCAGTCGCCTTTTCAACATTATTGTTGAGGCTTTGGAGCATAAAACCTATGATTTCCTAGGATCAGTGTTCATGTCGTTGGATTTAGGTGATCAATATAAAGCTCAATATTTCACGCCTGGTCACATTGCCCACTTTATGGCAGCAGTAACTCTATCAGATTGTCATAGTTTAATTAAAAAACGTGGCTTTTTGACATTGCAAGAGCCAACTTGTGGATCGGGCGTAATGATTATTGAGGCTTATAATTATTTGCGTGAAGAGGACTTTAACCCTCAGCAACAAATGTGGGCTCAAGCAAGAGATTTGGATTTTACTGCTGCATTAATGTGTTATATACAAATGACACTCTTACATATACCGGGAGAAGTCATTATTGGTAACACCCTTAAAGATGAGGTGAATTACCATTTATACACACCAGCTCACATATTAGGAAATTGGAACAAAAAATTGGAGAGTGCTGATTCCTATACTGAAGCAGAATATCAAGTTATTGAAGCTGAACCAGTAGAAGAACCCCCGCTTGACATTGATTGGGAAAATGAACCAATGTTTTACTAAAAAAAGTGCTTACCTATGGGTAAGCACTTTTTGTTCTAAGATTTTAAAGTTATGCCTTCGAGTGCAAATCGTCCGCAAGATGAAATAATCGGTTTTCCTTCATATTCCTTACCTAATGGATTTACACCGGCTTTAAAATAAAGTTCAATAGCATCAAGAGATGGTTGGACTTTGCCATCAAAAATGAGTCCACTCATATCTACATTATTTTTTTAAGAAAATGATTAAAATCTTCTTTTAAAAATGCGTCGCCATTCTGTGATTTTGATAACGCAGCATCCAGTGAGGCTGATTTTTCCCTTATCATTTATAAATAATAGCGCATTCTCTTTTATGTCTGTAGTTCGTCTGAGTGTATTATTAATCTTTTTATAATGGGAAATATTATCGACATTGATACAAACATTTTTCCCATTCGATACCTACGATTTCACCATTTTCATTTTTCTCGATATTTAACGATTTCTAATTCTAAAAAAATCAGCCATATTTTTCTCCTTTTTATGATTGTTAGATAAATAACTATTTTTTTATAGACATTAATTTATTGTTTTTAGTTCAATGTCTTATTTTTTTCCATTTCTCGATTATAAATACCTTTTTAGTCTCGCCACTGTTGATTTAGATAAATCATATCGTTTCATTACTGTTGAAATAGAATCACCAGCTTTAAAATCCGCATAAATCTTTTTTTACGTATTTTTATCTGTCACTTTAGGTGGACGGCCGCCTAATGCATTTTTTTATGACCTGAAGCAAGTTTTGTTCGCTTCCCTTCCTGAGTACGCTCGACAATAAAAACTTCTTTCCAATTCAGCAAAAATACCTAACAATTGAATTAAGGCCATCCCCATAGGATTGTTTTGGGTTCGGGTATCTATTCCTTGTTGTATTGCAACAAAACCAATATTTTTATTCTTAAATAGTTCAAGTGTATTCAAACACTGAGTAAGACTCCTTCCTAAGCGATCAAGCTTTAGTTACTGCAACAACATCCCCCTCTCGAATGTAATCTAGTAATTCATTTAATTGCGCTTTATTTTTCTCAGCTTTACCGGAATGCTTCCCTGAAAAAAAATTTTTTTGCAGCCATATTCTTTTTAATGCTTGAATCTGTTCACTTAAATCCTGCTGCTGGGTTGATACCCTGGCGAAACCTATTAATGCCATATCACTCACCTTAATTAGAAAAATGGAAATCATTCATTCTTATATAACCCTTCTGACTCGTGGAAATAAAATAATCATTTAAATGGATATCTGTAAACATATCCATTTCATCTATATTTACTTCACAATCATTTTCGCTTTTTATCTAAAGTAAAGAATTATCTTCGTAACTTCGAGCCCTTTTCTATTTCTGACCTAGACTCCTGAAATTTCTCCTCTAAATCGTTTCACTCTATTAACCCAAACTCTTGCTGAAAGGTTTCTAAATCAGATTAGGAGCTACTTACTAGTGGTAATGGAGCAATATTTACTTCACCTTTCGTAGCCTGAAAATATATTTGCATTTTATCTGTACGCTACCATAATTCCCGCCAGCTTTAGCTTAATCATCTCCACCTTTAGCTCCATTATTTTTAACTACTGGCATTAATTCTACATTTAGTTTTTTATCATTATTATCGTTATTAATCATTTTTTATCCTTATATGTATTTTTAAGCTTAACAATATAAACATCTAAAAATCTTTTTACCCTCAATCAAATGTCTTGCATTGAAATACATTCTTCCATATAATAGGTGCTGTCTTTCAATGTAAGACATATCTAGTTGGTTATCCAACTGTAAGTAACTTAAAGGAGATTATCATGGCTATCACAAACACATCATCTTTCAGCTTTAGATTAGCTGGGGATTTAAAACAGGAGGCGTTCAATATTCTGGAAAATTATGGTTTCACCCCATCTCAAGCATTAAATTTATTTTTAACTGAAATTGTTAATACAAAAACAATTCCATTAAACCTCTCTTACTTACAGCCAAATGCTACAACACTTAATGCGATGCAAGAAGCTGAAAGCGGAGAATTAGAAATTATCACCTCAGCTAACTCAAATGAGAATATTGTTGAGGTTTTACAAAAAGTAAAAGGAGACCAATTTGGACAATCATCAGCGCCCGACACTTCAAGTCGCTATGACAAAAGAGTTTAGGAAAGACATCAAAAAATTAGCACCAAATCAACTTTGTTCACCACAATTTTCTGAGGTCATGTATTTACTGCAACGAGATCTCACTCTACCGGAAAATTACTTAGATCATCCCTTAAAGGGTGAGATGAACGGTTACCGAGATTGTCATATACTTAACGATCTTGTACTTATCTATCAAATTTTGGAGAAAGAAAACAAAAAAGAACTTAGATTAATCAGAATAGGAACGCACGCAGCCTTATTCAAATAAATTCATACAAATAGACTAAAACGCCTAGCAAAATTCCTTGCTGGGCGTTTTAGTTTATAAAAATAGAACCCGACATTGAACTAGCATTACCTTGGATATTACCTAATACTTGGATATTTCAAGACATACTTTTGACTGAACCAAATACATTGCCACTTACATTTCTTGTTGACCTACGGAACCTTTACTCATAGAGGTATGGAGTATTTTTATAGTTTGACTGCCATTTATTCCTACGTTCAAGTTTTGGATGTTACCTTTAACTAAAATTTCTAAGTTGCTTATATCACATTCAGCAAATTTTCTATTGATAAAAATTCTAGTTTACACTTTCATCTCCTTATACATTCAAAACTTAATACTTTTTTTAGACTACCTAATATTGCCAGTCTAAAAATCTTACCCCTCTCTAGTTTTTTTAGACTGTCTAAAAACCAAAAATCAAAGTTTCTAGACAAATAATATAGATTTAGCTCTGTATCATCATTGATAATTTATTTTTTTATCTTCAGGAGAGTTTCTAAATAAAAGCTACTTAGTATTGGATAGGATGTTTAGAATTAGTCATTTTTAAAATACTGACCCAACTATGAAACGCCATCTACTCTATATCACGTGTATTATTGCAACTCAAAGCCTTGAATCTATAGCTAATATAAGAGACCCTCACGAAGGAGGGATTTGTCACGTTGAAGCAGAATACTTTTATCCAGGAGTATGGGAAAAAAATATGGCGAAAAGGAGTTGATTTGTAACTACTGGAAATTTTTTTAGGTGATGAAGACCGAAAAAAACATTAGAATCAGAATTAAACGAAGATACAACTGAATCAGAGAATGAATATAGCGATTATGATAGCCCGGATGAAATGTATAGTGAATAAATCTATCCATTATGAACTAATTAGTTTTAAAAATAAAGACTAATTTTTTTAATAAGTAAATATTTGATTTTATTACATTTTTTTGTGAATTTTTATAAAAACTATATCTAGATATTGGGGGTCATATAAAGATAAATATACCGTATAAAAAAATTTATATGGGAGTTTATCAATATGCAAATACAGAGATTTTTTTATCATTAATCATGACCGTTTTATCAAACTTCAATTTAGATCATTTATCTACCTTTGTAACTGAATTAACCGATCTTTCAATTGGTATTGGATTTATGTTCTTATGTATGAGTCTATTTTTTTATGGGTGTACAAAAATGAAATATTGGTCCAAAATGCCGAGTAGATGGGTTATTGACGGTGGTCTAAAAAAATTTAGATACTCATCTAATAACCAAAAATCAAATGAATGCAGCAAATATTGCTGCATTAATGATGTTTTTTTAATTATCGTAAGTAAGGCACAAAAAGATGAATTTAATGATGAATTGATAACAAATTTTACTTATAAAGAATTTTCAGAGAGTCTAGGTATTAGTAGGCAATCTATAAGCATGGGATTAAAAAGTATTGGAATCCAATAATATTATTTCAATTAAGAGAATTGGAAGAGAAAACCAATATATAGTGAATCAAAATGAAGATAAAACGTGGTGTAAAGTCCCAATTCATGAGATAGAAGGCATATTTTGTAGAAGCTTCTCGTTGCGTTCACAAATTGAATTGTATGCACTAAAAATTATTCATTTATTTTTTTCTGCAATAAGAGATAAAAAGTTTAAGTATTCAATGGCATCTTATCTCACGATAACTAAAAAAACAGGAATTCCAAAAGGGTTTATAAAAAAGACATTATCATTCATGCTGGTAAATGAACTACTCAGCAGAGTTGATAGAGGACACGATAACGTTAATGGAGAGAAGGTTAATTTACCTAACCAATATTACCTAAAAAAATTATAATGAACTGATATATTCTAATAGATAAAAATGATGGGGAGCCAAGCTCCCCATTGTTTAATTATTTTTTTCTAGCCGCTGCCTAGAACTCCTTCTACTTGCTCATTATAAGCTGGCCGAAGTTGCACTCTGCGGGTCCCTGCTATGTTTTATGACCGAGGGGACATTTACCCTGTCAATCTAATCTCTTAGATGTGCTTAATGTTAAGTATTTACTAATTAAATGTCAATCTAATTTTAACTCTTATGATTAACTCTTATGATTAACTCTTATGATTAACTCTTATGATTAATTCTTATGATTAATGACAATAGCTAATCGTTACTTAAAACTCATTTAATCGGTGCAAATAATGTAACTGCTGAGATCATTTCAACTTGTTTGCAATATTGTCTAATCACTGCTGCCGCGCTTTCAAATGTTGTTCCTGAAGAAGATATATCGTCAACGAGTAATACATGTTTAGCATCAGCTGGTAATTTTACATGATCACCACAAAAAATATGTAAGTAGCATCTATTCTTCGGTGCTATGTCTTTTATTGATAATCCCCCTTCGCTTCTCTTTAATGCAGTAATTAAGGACTGTTTTTTATCAGGGGGAATTGTGTTATCACTTCTAACATCCTCAATCAATGTTTCAGGCGTTTTTTTTCTGAGAAAATTATCAATAATATTTATGTTAAATTTTTGCTGCAATAAACAAGCTAAATTACGCCCAATACTATGTTTAGATGGCATAAGTATGATCACATCAAATGGTTGTTCGATATGTTCTTCAAATGGATATTCATCAATCAGTTTTTTAGCGTATTCATATACAGCATCGATAGTTTCAATATCTGTTGTTAATCCTTCAGCTCCTTTCATGGCATACAACATAGGGCAATTATCACCGATAGGTCTGCATTTCCCTCTTCGTTCTTTATAACGCCTAATTATAGAGTATATAGTTATTTCTCCATTATGTTTTTAATATTGTTTCTTTGCTAGGGTAAGAAGCTATAACAACCTGGTTATCTTTAATTTCAAACTTCATATTTTTTTCTTCTTTTTTTGTAATTGTTATTATTGTAGCAAAAAAACAAAAGGTTAAAGGAATCCCTAACGGGATTAAGGGTAATGTAATAAAGGTAACCTTTCCAAGGGAAAGGTCTTACCTGAAAAAGGCCAAAAAGGCTTTCAAAATGGCTTTTAATATTTATCTTCGATTTAGAATTATTTATTTATTGAGATCGATGCATAAATCAATATTCTTTTACAAAAAAAGGTTCTGAGTTATGCTTTCATCTATTTTTCATAAAATCAGAGGGAAAAAACAAGATTCCCTTAATATCACATCCTCTCTAAAAAATCTTAATTTATCAACATTCAAAGTGGATGATGAGGGATGGATAACCCCCTTTACTGCATCAGAATTACTCAATTCTGAATTACGCCAAAAATACTTAAATTTACTTTGGCAACAAGTATCAATGACGCAAGATATGTTTAATGAGCTCTATAAAAAACCTATCGAGCGCTACGCTGAAATGGTTCAATTATTACCTGCCTCAGAATCACATCATCACTCACATTTAGGTGGTATGCTTGATCATGGCCTAGAAGTACTTTCATTTTCAGCTAAATTACGACAAAGTTATGTATTGCCACAAAATGCTGCTCCGGAAGAACAATCTAAGCAACGTGATGCTTGGACTGCTGCTGTTATTTATGCCGCATTGGTTCATGACATTGGTAAAGTTATTGTTGATATAGAGATACAATTAAAAGATGGTTCTCGTTGGTTTCCTTGGTTAGGAGTACCAACTCAACCTTATAAATTCAAATATATTAAAGGGCGAGATTATGATCTTCACCCAGTTATGGGTAGTTTTCTTGCAAACTATTTAATTCCTAAAGAAGCATTTGCATGGTTAGCAGAATACCCGGAAGCTTTCAGCTTTAATGTATGCCATGGCTGATCATAAAGATAAAGCTGGTTTATTATCTGAAATAGTACAAAAAGCAGACCAAAATAGTGTAACTCTTGCACTAGGTGGAGACGTATCAAAACTGACTCAGAAACCTATAACATCATTTGCAAAACAACTAGTCATGGCTTTACGTCATTTACTGCAACATAAATTTAAAATTAATACACCTAAAGGCCCATCCGATGGTTGGCTTACAGAGGATTCACTATGGTTAATGAGCAAACCCACTGCAGATCAAATTAGAGCTTATTTATTGGAGCAAGGCATATCAGCTCCAGCAGACAATCCTAAATTATTTAGTGAAATGCAATCGCTGGGGATTATTGAAAGTACAAATGATGGTACAGCAATTTGGCATTGTCGAATTAAAGCTGATTCAGGCTGGTGCCCGCCTAAAGCATTTTCTTTACTCAGAATTAAACCGGAAGTAGCTTGGGAAAATCTTAATGACAGACCAGGTATATTTTTAGGTCGAGTCGATATTGAAAATGAAGAACAATTAAATCTAGGTGAAGATACTAAAGAAGAAAATTCAGTGATTATGGAATCTGAAATGCAGCTTCCAGCAACAACAGGCACACTGAATAAACCGGATTTATCTGAAAATACATCCTCTCAAAACACTCAAATCAATACCCAAAACTCAGAAACCGAGACGGATATGACTGATTTGGTAATGAATTTATTTTCACCTGTAGAAGAATCTCAAGACTCTACTGATAAAAAACCATCTCAAGAAAGCGAAATAAATAAAATCGCCCCTACCCCATCTATAACAGTGGGTGATGATACAAAGGAAACTGAGGCTGTCTCAGGAGAGATTTTTGTTGAATGGCTAAAATCAGGAATTATCGGGAATACCCTAACTATTAATAATTCAAATGCTAAATTACATATAGTCAAAGGCAACCTTTTCCTTGTAACACCTGGAATCTTTCAGCTATTTTTCAATAGTAAGGGCATTACCAACTTTACTAAAAAAGATATCGAAAATTTGCAATATAGTTTCCAAGACCTTAAATTACACAAGAAATACCATCAATCAAACAATGATAGTATTAATTTTTGGCGCTGTAAGGTTATTGGCCCAAGAAGAACCTCTCAATTGATTGGGTATTTGATTGATAAAACCGACTATTTTTTTCGGTAATAGAATTCCAATTGATAATTTGCATTTATCACTTATTGAGGAAAAATGAAAGTGAATAGAACCACATTTGATATATTACTTAGTAATTTTTTTATACCGTCATTTACGTATAGATACTATTAAAAGCTATGAAAAAGCAATTAGACAATTACAGAAAAAAATTGTAGTATTCAATATCCTGATGAAATATCAGACTCATTAATACTCCAATGGAGAAAGAGAGTTGTTGGACAATCTATCATTGAAGTGACTTGGAACAGCTATATTCGTCAGCTAAAGACTATTTTCAAATTTGGAATTGAAAAACAACTCCTCCCATTTACAAAGAATCCTTTCGATGGTTTGTTCATTAGAGAAGGAAAGAAGAAAAGGAAAGTATATACTTCTTCAGATTTAAAAAAACTTAGCTTTGGAATCACTGAATCAAAGCATCTTCCTCCTATTCTTCGCCCATTATGGTTTACTAAAACCATAATTATGACTTTCCGCTATACGGCAATTCGACGCTCTCAATTAAATAAATTAAGAATTAAAGATGTAGATTTACTGAATCAAGTTATTCATATTCCATCTGAGATAAATAAAAATCACGAGTACCATATACTTCCTATATCAACTACACTTTATCCTTATCTAAAGAAATTATTAACTGAACTAAGTAAATTGAATCAGCCTGTAGAATCTCAACTATTTAACATTAATTTATTTTTCAAATGCTGTTAAACGAAAGGGAGAGAAAATGACCAATGACCAGGTGAGTTATATCTTCAAAGTTATTTCAAAATATACAGGAATTATTAGCTCCCCTCACAGATTTAGGCATACAGCAGCAACAAATCTAATGAAAAAAACCTGAAAATCTATATATAGCCAAACAATTACTAGGACATAAAGATGTCAAAGTTACATTGAGTTATATTGAAGATAATATTGATTCAATAAGAGAATATACAGAATTACTTTTAGATAGGTATGCAAGGAGCATCTAAGGGTGTTCCTTGCAAAATAAATTTAAACTGCTCATTCTAAGCTTATTCATTCTTATAAAAATATTTTTAAAATTAGTATATTCAGGCTTTACAAACTAGTATTTTTGTGTAAGATCAACCTACCCACAGAGCGTTAGTGGGTGAGATCATGGTGTATTGGCTAGGTGCACGGAATTGGTCTAAACAAATAGTTTTCAAACTTAAATGATGTACACAAGGGATTTAAAATCCCTCGCCTTTCGAGGCGTGCCAGTTCAAGTCTGGCTTCGGGCACCATCTAATTCCAAACCAATAATCAATACCTAGTCCAATACTTAATTTTAACTTTTAATTATTGTTAGATTGGAAATTATTGTTTTTCCCTCATTCTTCTAATCCGTTTTACCTTCTTTTACTCTCACCAGTTAAGTAACTTTCACAAAACTAAAGAGAAACCTAAACTGAAGTTAATACAATTTTGTTCT
>BNJS01001092.1_pt1 | contig 72800 bp, 101 predicted proteins | sample 8540461 | NCBI WGS metagenome assembly BNJS01 (sample SAMD00202454, study PRJDB9452) | human saliva metagenome | isolation source: human saliva | place: Japan
GGGAAGTTACGTAATAAAGGATATCAAAGAGCAGGTGGTGCTATATTGAAAGCGGAATATGGAGTATTATAAAGAAGGATGTGGATATCTCAAAAAATACGAAAAATTTGAGATATCCACGCCTATAATGAGTTTGTGAATAATAGAAAAGCGGTAAAAATATACGGCCATATGTCGCTACAATTTTTTGGTTCTATCATATGTTTTTTGGGACGGCACAGCCATCCTCCATGTATACTTTTTACGCTACTGTGTATGCTTGTAATGAGAGGGCTGTTATCGCAGATAGTGTCTGTCTTATTAAAATGGGCATATTACTGGTTGTTCTTAACTAGAAAAATATTTAAATTGCAAGTAGAAATTGAACACTTTGATATAAATAATTTAACATCAGATAATAGAGTTAAAAGAGTACTCAGCTTAATAGCTTCGACATTTCTATGAACATTTCCTCTGGTGTTTTGTATCCAAGAAGCTTTCTTGGTAATTGGTTTTATCCAGTTGCGTGCAACTTCAAGTGTTTCTGCAGTAAGATCACTCAATGCCTTACCTTTTGGTATAAATCGTCTTAACAATCCATTGTGACGTTCATTTGTTCCTCTTTGCCAAGGTGAATTAGGATGCGCAAAGTATACTGGGCAGACGACTCTACAGTCCTCTGTAAGGTTAGCAAACTCACTACCATTATCTGAGGTAATGCTTTTACTGAACCCATTGCCATAGTACTTAACCATGTAGCAATTACTTTTGTTACGTCATTAGCAGAGCCACTATCTGCTAACGCAGTTGTACATTAAAACCGCGTTTTTCGTTCAGCCAATGTCACCAGCACAGGTTCCTGCTTTTCCTTTTTTCCCCACGAATTGTATCCACTTCCCATGACCAAATTCCGTACGTTCATCTACTGCAGGGCTACGATCATCAATACTTAGCCCAAGATTACGTTTATGAGTACGTTGGATATACTTGGTTCGTCTTCTTTTGACGATACAAGGAAAGTCAAGGATAGGTAGAAAGAGCCCTTCATGTACGTAGTTATACAGGGTTTTTGTACAAACCATCATATCTGATGTAAATAACTTTTCTTTACGTGCTACACCTACACAAGCATCAATAGACCATTTATCTGGCCCTTGAATCTTATATTTTGCCCATTCTAGGAATGCACTAGCATTATTCATTTTTAGGCGAGAAAATGACCCTGCTCTACTTTTTTCATATGCTAGTTGTCCTGTTTCGGCAAAATATAGGCTGACTAGTTTATCTTTCTTTATCTGGTCTACCGTACCACGCTTTATTTCATAATAAATAGTTGTTCTAGACCGTTGCAGATCAGCGTGAATAGAAGATATTGATGCTCCTAGTCGTAGACGTCTTTCGATGTAAAATCGCTCTTTTAATGAAAGATGTTTATTTGTCCGTGTTTCTGTGTTATGATTAGTATTGTCCATAGTGATTACCTCGTGATATCTTGTAATTTAGCACTATAATCATACCACGAAATCACTATGGATTTTTATATTCAATTGTTCAATTTCATTATATAATTAACCTAGAAAATATTTTAAAAAAATCTGTTGACAACTATCTCAGAATTTTTGGTATTATAAGAGGTGAGCGGTCGCAAGAAAAGAAAAACATGGATTGTGACCATGCGGAAATAAGCTCAGCATTGAGAGCACCGCCTGCCAGCGCGATCGCGAGTTCGAATCGTGCCCGGCTCCAGTTTGCCCCATTCCCCGACAGCTCAGCAGGCAGAGCAATCGGCTCGTTAACCGATCGGTCGTAGGTTGCGGAAGTCCTGTACTCGAGGAGCCAACTTCTTTCGGTTGGTACACATCGCGACCCTACCGCTCTGCTGGCAGAGCACCCGACTTTTAATCCAGGGTGTCCCGCGTTCGAGTCGCGGGTGGGTCACCACTACACAACATGGCCCGTTGGTCCAAGCGTTGAGCCACCGCCCTTTCACGGCAGCGTATCGTCTGATTCACGGGTCGACCACATGGACGATTAGCCTCGCTGGAGAGCGCCTGCCTTACAAGCAGGATGTCGGCAGTTCTGATCCCGTCATCGTCCACTCACACTGGAACCATCTTCCGGATAGTTCCTTTTCTATTCGCTGAAACTTGTCAGAAGATTTTGGAGAACTGTGGTCGCACACTCTCAAACTCTCAAACGTAAACTAGCATAACAAAAGGAAGTACACATAGATTTAAGGAATTGGAGGATCTCACATGGACGGACTGATACAACTTTCACTGCACATGGACCTATGTGGTCGTTGTGGGCGTGGTTTTACCAGCTTTTGCTGTGTTGCTATTTTCTTGTTTCGAGATGGTGAGAGTAAACTAGAAACATATGGAGCAACAGGCGCCGAATTATGATGAATATTATGAACAGCGGAGACGAAACTTTCCAGAAATCCTCTGAGGCCGTGAGAGAGGAAGAGGCGAATCGGTGGAGACAGAGGGCACAGACGACGTAGACGATACGATCTGTAGCCATGCTCTGCGATTACACCTGCTCGCTGCGCCAGCGGTAGGATGCGACGGATTGAATGAATCGCAAGGCATTGTGTCCAAAAGAATCTGGTGCGTGCCGTTAGCGAAGGCAACCCCTAGAGGATGCGAACGATGCGACACGGATTATGCCGAAGATTACAGAAGAGTTGGTCGTCGACGAACCGACCGCAGGCGAAATCGTAGCCGGAAAGAAACGGTGGTGCCTGAACTCGTTAGCATCGTGAGACAAAAGCGGTGTGGCGCGCACGTAGCGTCGCTGGCATCGCGAACCCAAGCTCTGAAAACGGCGGCATGAAGTGCATCACAGAATTACGTGTTTCTCTCAATTGCGCCGAATCGGAAGAAGAAACTCGCCACATTGTTGGAAAACATGGCTGTCCAAGAGGCGCTATACCTGAGGTACAAAAGCATACGTTACGGAGGCAACGGAGTGGTTTGCGAGAACATGCTGGTAGATGCGCTGCTGCGATGTGGTAAACGAGCCTGATCGATGCCAGTGCGCTGCAGCGGTGGACGCCTTTGAAAGTGCTTGGGTGAGATATGCGAGAGGCGTTTACAAAGTCGCTGCATTAGCCTTAATCGTGCAATGATTCGAAAATTCTAACAACTTATTCTGGAAAAATTTCCGCACTGCGTTGGAGAAATATCTGGGAACCACACTTATGCGCGAATTGCCAACTCGCGAAGACATGTACAACAATTAGAGTGCTTTGCGCGTGCACATCGTCCGCAGAAAGAGGTGCGATTTGAGCAGATTTCGCCGCAACTCCTATCCGTGGTGTTTCGACTATCAGCAGGGCTTTACACCTGTAGAAGACCGAGGTGCGTCATGCACGCGCGCGAGTACGCACATCCATTACCGTGCCGAGCTCGCTCAACTCGGACATCTTCACGTCTGAGCCGCTGACGAATGCACATGTTACCAAAGCTTGTCCAGCGAGCAGGCATTGCCGATCAAGACACTGACAGGCGTTGGACGTTGGCATCACAGCCGAGCTCTTCGATTGGGAGCAACAATCCTTCCGGATGACGCATGAGAACACACATCCGATCTTGCTATGAACCTGTGCCAACTTACAATCGTATCCCATTGTGCCGCCGACTTAATCTCTGACACCATATTGGGGCTGTGCCTCAGAGACGCAGCGTAAGGGTGAAAGCAACCATCTGGCGAGGACTTTGATATCTCCTGGTTTAGCTAACAGACGGATCGTTGTGTATAAGGGTATGAAGATGAATCGATACACGCCAATCATTCAGATACCGCGCGCCGATGCGAGAAGGTGTTGCAGATATACTGTAGGTCCGGACCGCATTTAGTGGACGAGATCAATGATGAGTTGAAAGAAAAGAAGGCAAGATGGTATAGGTGAAAAGAATTACGCAACTTAGATATGATGTTCAGTTGTGTAAACTCTTGGTGGTAAGTTTACAACATGTGTAAACTTTGCGAAGATAGTTTTGCTTACAATTGGTACTTAGTAAGCACTCTGTACAGATAAGATATGTTGATTGCCGAAAGGTGAAGAGAGGATGAAGATATTTTATTTTCTTCATCTTTCTCTTCATCACTAGATAGGTGAAATTACAATTCAACAATTTGAAGTTTTATGCTATACTCTGGAAAGGCTACAAAACTCTGGTATTTTAGTGTATAATAAAAACTAATGATTAAAAATTTTAACTATACTATGCTACGTTGTGTGAACGCATGACGATATATTTGCTTATAAATGGCAAATGATTGTCGCGTGAGTGTAATGACGAAAGTTATGTGCATCGTATATCTCTACGATTCGTAATGGATAGCAGGATGAAACAAAGGATATAATTCTCTTAATCGAGGGAGTTTACAAAATTGTAGAACACTAAAGTGTTAGAGTTGAAGGATAGTTACTGTATGTGGAGGTTGTATGAAATCGAGCCAAATATTTTTAGAATGTGAACGCTTTCTGAAACGAGCATTAAAAGACAAAGGCCAGTATACCAAAGGCCGTTATCGCTTTCTTGATTACAGGTGGCATTGGAGTTAGGTGCCTAGTACGGTGCAGCGGCGATACCACCAATGCTTATTAGGGCTAAGCATCGAACTGGCTCACAGAGTGACGCCATATATATGTAAGGATACTACTAAGATAAATGAGAATATTTTAAACAAAAATACAGACGGGTTGAAGTCACGATCCGTGATTTGCATCAGTTTGTTTTACCACACTCGTTTAGCAACAAAGTCGACCGATTTTTACGGAACCAAACCCCTGACCCAAATGGGTAAAGCCATTGAACGTAAACACGTGGGTATGTTACCTATGAAGGTGCTAATATTACAGGTGGTGAAAATACATTTGTTCGAGGTTCTGGAGCTATAGCATTAGGTGGCGCTTCAAAAGCTGACTGGAACGTCGTTGCGGTGATTGGTCAACACGCAGATGCCTCATCTAAGATAAACGGATATGATAGCCAAAAGTGGATATAGTTATACGCACCTAGATTTCAGATAACGTAGCGATTGGTTTTGAGATCGAAATCTCATGCTGATTATACTGTTGCACCAGGTGCTAAAAGGCGATAACACGAATCGGGTAGTAATGTTTTGGATACAACTCACAAGCGACAGGTCAAATCATCTCGAGTTATTGGTTATAATACTTTTGTAAATACAAAGGCTGAGTGTAACTAATAATTTAGAGAGCACAATTAAAGGTCTTATTGGCTCTCCTTAGTCCTGAACCATTACACAAGTCAATGAATATTATACTAAATTGGCAGACTTTTGTAGAAGCTCATTATGACGAGAATGTTACAAATGAAGGATACTGCTAATATACAAAAGTCACTTTCAATCAGGTGAGACAATATAGAAACGAGGTAAGCGCTAAAAGACGGCATTAGATACAAAATTTCTGTGTTAAAGACCTTATAAATTTCTACAGGCGTTGAGAGTAATGACACGGAGATTAAAAAGCTCTTGAAACACAAAGTAGCGTTTAATCTTATTAATAAACTTGAATGAAGGACTTAGACAAAACCTAAGAATGACCCCTAAAAAGAGACTGAAAATTAAACCTAGGTGTTCATAAAGATCATATTGCAAAACCCTGCAGATCCTGCGAATGATTTTAGAGATTACAGCAAAGATGGTGATAATGCAACAGCTATTGCAACTATACATCAGCTACAGAGGGAATGCAGCAGTGCACAAAGGGGTGAGGCGCTTATACGAAAGCAGCAGATGCGAGTATCTATGCGGGTTCGTTGGCATATGTTGCTAAAGAAGCAGACCAATCTATTGCTGTTGGTACTGGGCTCAATCGCATCGCGAAATTCTGTTGCGGTAGGGGTTCGCTACTTCTTGACGTATGGAGCGGGCGATGTAGCCATTGGTAACAGATCAACGGTATTAGGCGAGGCATCCGTAGGCATTGGTTTTACTGCCACTGTATTATCCAGTAGCGGTACCGCAATCAGTAAAACTAGCCGTATTGGGGAGATTCTACACGGTCTACTGTTTCAATAGGTGTAACATAGCAAATGTTGGGAATAATGCGTCTCAACAGTATTGCAATAGGTTTTGATACCAATGTTAGTGATGGCTCTAAAAACTCAATAGCCCTAGGCTCACAAGCAAAAGCTCAAGCAGAAAATAGTATGTCTTTCGGTTATAATGCTACTTCTGGGCTGGCTGCCACTAACAGTATTACGATTGGTAATGAGGCTAACAACTATGCATCCAATGCTCTCAGTATTGGGTACATCAGCAGGCGTTTCTACAGGCTCTGATGGTGGTATTTCTATTGGTAAAAGCTCTCATGTAACAGGCGTGAATACGATTGCATTAGGTACAAAAGCAACCGTTACGGGCACAAATTCAATTGTTAGTGGTAATAATGCTACAGGTGGTACTAGCGCTAAGGGCGTAGATAGTGCGGTTGTTATTGGTGAAAATGCTAAGGCTTCAAATAGTAACTCTATCGTACTAGGACATAACTCTACTGATAAATATGAAGGATCTACACCGAAATTAAAACCGGGTGTCAAACCATATGACGATTTACCACCAGAAGAAAAGTATGTATATAATGCCGATGGATCAGTCGTTTTAGAGTATAAAAAGATGCTATGGAGGTTCCTTCCTATTTACCACGTAATTCTGAGTTAGGAAAAACGTTAGCAGGCTTAGATAAACAGGGGAGCTTGGTGTGAGTGTCCGTGTAGGCGGTGGCGAAGTTGAGATTACTAACGCAGAAGGAAATAAAGTAACGGTACCTACTCTCCGTAGAATACCAATGTGGCACCAGGTGCATTAGATACAGATGTGGTAACAGTAGCGCAATTACGTGCATGGCGTGATACAGATCCTCATTTCTTGTCTGTTAATAATAGTAGAAAAACGAAATGAGCGATCCACTGCTGAGGCAGGCTTTTTGCTAAGGATGGAGACACTTTTTGAGAATCGTAACTCCAACTATCAAATGATCAAGCCTCAGCCATGAATAGTATGGCTTTGGGCAAATATGCAAAGTTGATAATAAAGACTTTCAGCGATTGCTATCGGTACAGGATCTAGTGCATATGGTCAAGACTCTGTCGGTCTTGGTTCTCACTGTATATGCTGGCGGGACACCGTTCGATAGTCATCAGGGGCTCATGTGCAAAATCTAGAGGCAGAGTCTGATTTCATTGGTTTAAGTGCCGACTCTAGAAAAAATAGCGTCTGATAGCTATGGGTAGAGCGCCTTTGTCAATGCAGAGAGTGGTATCTGCTATCGGTAAATCTGCGCGAACTGGTCTCGAGGTAGATCGTGACGGAAAGATGTTGCTGGATGGACCATGGACGGGTGCCGTGGCATTGCCATTGGTGAAAAAGTTCCGATGCAAGACGAGATAAAGATATCGCTATCGGTTACAATTCTACTACGAAAAGGTGGAACGGCACTTTCAATCGGCTCTGAGGCGACAAACTATGGCAAAATTCAATTGCCATTGGCTCTCAAAGCAAAAGAGTTAATCCTGCAGGATGATACATACCAATAGCATTGCTATCGGTCTTCAAGCAGAGGTAACAAAAAGAAACGATTGCGATTGGTTCCGGTGCTAAGGTGGAAGCTGAGAATACGGCTGCTATTGGTCAAAAGCGCCACTGGTTCTGGCACTAATTCTGTAGCATTAGGTAAATCTGCAACTAGCGCGGCTACTAGCGGCTATTGCTATCGGTGATGGTGCTACTGCAAAAGCGGATGCCAATGATAGCTCCACTACTTCGGAATGGCACTTGAGTGAACTAATACAGTGGCTATTGGTACTGGGAGCGACATGCAAAACGTGACCAAGACGTGGCTATTGGTAGATCGGCTTCGCAAAAGGTGGAGATGCAGTAGCGCTTTGGTTCTGGTGCGTATCACATTGGGTGAAAAACTCTATCGCTATCGGTTCTAATGCAAGAGTAGATGATAATAGTACAGCATGACTGATGATGTAAAAAGTTCGCGCAAATAGTATTGCAATCGGTCGAGGTTCATATACTAATAAAAAGTTATTGCTATCGGGTACAGACACTCGTGTTACCAGCTAAAGAAAGGCGTTGCATTGGTCAAGGCGTTAATATTAAAGATGGCGCTAATGACGCGTTGCATTAGGTATCATGCAGTTATCAAGCAAAAATGCTACATATGGTGTTGCAATTGGGTCAAGAGCTACTATCAATACAAATGCAACCTACGGTACAGCTATAGGTCAAGGCTGACAATTAATCCAATGCAACCTATGCGACAGCTATTGGTCAAGTGCCAGCAGTTGCATCCTGTGAAGGCCGCATTAGGTAAAAGGTACACAGCAGCTGAGATCAAAAAGTCTAGCCTTAGGGCGCTGGTGCGAGTGCATCTGTAGCAGGTTCCGTAGCACTTGGTTCTGAATCTGTAGCAGGAGCGTCAGCAGGCACAAAAGGATGGGACCCAGGCCAGGTACTGTGAATAATCATACGACTGTTGTATCTGGTGCAGCATGCCTCTTTGTCTGGCTGGGATCTGTTTCTATCGGTGCTAGTGGTAAAGAGCGACAAATTAGCAAATTTAGCGCAGGTTCAAATGATACAGATGCGGTAAACGTAGCTCAACTGAAAGCAGTGAATTTGCAAATTGCTGGCAATACCACAGCAACGGCAGGTGCTGACGTACGTTTGCATAGACCAAACATTAAATGTATTAGGAGACGGTACATACCTAACATCTACATGCGAATAATAATACAATCACTATGGATTTGACGCAGTCTGCAAAAATACGCTAACAGTAATGTGTTTACAACGACTTTCAAAGGTGATAATGATGGTGTCGTAACACCTACCAAAACGAGACTACCGTGAACGTGGACGGGTGACAGGTAGCAACCAATTCTGAAAAATGGGGCACTGGTGCAGATCGTGATGAAACCGTAAAATATTGGAACCTTTCGCTCAGGAAATAAAGTATACTATCGGCATGACCCTGATTTACAAATCTCGTAGCTTCACTGCTTATAATATAATGGTGAACAGCTACAACAGAAGCAGGTCCATCTATGTCCTACAATGGCATCGATATGAATGATAAGTCAATCACGAACCTTGCAAGCTGGGGCAAAAGCTAGTGATGCTGTCGAATAAATCTCAATTAGATGCCATCACTTGGAATTTAGAGCTAAGGGCTCTGACAGACACTATCAGTCGAGTGGTACCTAGTAAGGACACGAATAAACGTAGTTGACCTAGTAGGAGATGGCGGTATGTTCTGTAACGGCTAATGGTAGCACAGTAACGATTAGTATAGTGAAAAATTCTAGACTCTATGCCAGTCGTGTACACGGATGCACAGAGCAATCGTGTGTATAAACATACAGATGGCAAGTCTCCATACAACAGAAAATCCACCGAGCTGGTTCAAAACCGGTAGCAGATGTGAGAACTCGTTTAGTAGATGCTAGTGGCAGTACGACGTCTCAGTCTAATCCCTGCTCCCTCTACATTAGCGAATGTAGGTTCACGCATTAATACAGTGGCGCTACCTGCTGGTGCTAATGCAACGTATAGCAGATAAAATTAGCAGAAGCAAAAAACGAGTCCTACTGGAGCTGTTAATGCAGTACGATTTCGAACATGACTGCAAAAGACTTGAAAGCTCAAAGAACGTCATGTCAAACCGGGTGAGTATACATTTGGAACCACGGATGCTACTAAAAGATGATTATCGAGATGCCTATGTGGATGGAACCGCAATCCTACTAGATACACTTACCAAATCACTAGGTGTGGCTAAAAATCTGATGTATGGAACTTATCGTTAATGTGAACAGCAGTTGCGCGAAAAATGGAGTTGTTGACCTTGTAAATGGAAAGAATATCACTATCACTGGCGAAGCAGGCAAAGTAACTATCGCCGACCGCAGATCAAGTAGAATCTGTTACCACACAGCGTTAGCAGATCCTACTGACGAAACATTGCTACAGTTTCGTGGTGTACTGAAAATGATCAGACGCAGCCCGAATGCTCGTTATGGTGTAGGCGTATCCAAGAAAAAGTAGCCGAAATCGCTCGAGGCTGCGGATGTAAAACCCGCTGATGGCTGCAGATAATGTTCATGTAACAGCAGACACAACTACAGCTGGTAAAACGATTTACAAAGTATCTGTAGATAAAAACAAAATTAGCGCCTGGTACGAATACAACGGTAGGTGGTACATTGGCACAGAAGCTGATGCATATAAAGTTAATCGTACCGGCGATCTTACTCAGATTACTTCCGTCACAAATGCCGCAGGTAATGGCAAAAGTAGCTTTCGGTGCGAATGGTGTATCTACTTTCAGTAGCGGAACTGACCGGAGATAAGACGGTCACTATTAATGGCAAAGAAGGTAAAGTCGTTGTTGGTAATGGCGGAAAACCTGTTACCGTTGATGGCGGTGACAGGTCATCGTGACTGGCTACAAAATAAAGAGGACTGTAGGCACGACAACACCAGTGTCTGGCACGTGCACTACGGAAGATCAATTGAAAAGCATGTTAGCGATGCCGTTGCTGGTAAAAGCTGATAAAACTGCATTATGGGACTTAGGTATATAGGGACCGATGGCACGTCAGCAAAAGTAACACCTCAAGCTGTGGATGGCGACAACAAGCGCATCAACTTGACAGGTAAAGGTACGTTACTGTTACCGCAGATGGCAATACGATTACTATTGAAGGTGAAAAGCCAAAATGGTATTGCTGTGTACACCGATGCAGAAGGTAATCGTTTGTACAAACGTGCAGATGGTCAAATTCTATAAAAACGAAAGAACCTGTGGCAGGTGAACGTGCTGTATTAGCTAATAATGTACAATCCGTCTAGTGAATGCGAATGGTGATAGCACTACATCACCAACGGTGCTTATTAATGTAAAATCTGCGATTCAAGCGCGAAAGGAGTGGGACCGATAATCTACCTCAACATTCTTCGACCGTTTGGAAGCAGCGCAAAACCGACTAATAACCCCACGTCGCGGTCAATGTGCGACCTTAAATCTGTAGTAGATGGGGTATGAAATGGAGCCAATATTCCGAAGCTACTGGCGGTGCTAACCCCTGTTACAAATAAATTAGGTAGTACTGTGGTTATCAAGGTGGTGCTACCGAAACGGATGCTACTAATTTTCGATGGAACCAACGTATTAACGACGGTACAACAAGATGATGGCAAATACCACTGTTAACATTAAATTGAAACGTGACTTGGGTAATATCAAATCTATCACTAATGAAGCTGGTAAATGGTAAAGTAGCTGATGCGAATGGTGTCACTACTTTTCCTACAAGTGGTGCGCGACATGACAAACCTGTCAGCATCAATGGTAAAGATGGTAAAGCTGTGGCAGGCACTGGTAATACGGCGGTTACATTGGATGGGCGCTGCAGGTCATGCTAGCATCTGGTATCCGCATTGGTAACCAAACGGCAACACCAACAGCTGATGGTGTGGTACCGGCGCAGGGACAACCGACTGTGCCTACTGGTAATTTTCATTACTGGACTTGGCAATACGACTTGGAATATCAAAAACCCAGCGTACGAGTACGCCGCTCAGAAGATCGAGTTGAAAGTTCTGAATACGGAATTAAATAAGAAATCCTCTACAGATTATCGATTGATTCATCCAGATAGTACTGACCATGCTTATACAGTGAATGGTGCAGGTGGAAATTGATTTAGCTGTGCGAAGACTCAAAAGAAAATCTTTAAAGATACGGTTACTTTGAAAAGATATCGCATCTAAAACCGCGTTAGACGCATTGGTAGACCGTAGTATCACTTAGGTGGGGATAATAACTCAGCTACTGATAAACAAACATTAGCTAAGGATGTGAAATTCAACATCAAAGGTGATAATAACTATATTACGACTACTGCTAAAGGAACCGATGTATCACTTATTTTCAACGATAGCGCATTAGCGAAAAAAGCTGATCTATGGAAGCTATCTGCTAATGGTGCAGAAGTGGCAGTAAAGGATGGTGTGATTGACCTAGCAAAAGGTGATAACATCAATATTACTAGCGAAGCTGGTAAAGTAACTATTTCTGCAGATAAACAAGTTGAATCTGTTGTGAAAGCTAAGGCGACTAATGGTGATGAAAATATCGCAGAAGTAACTGTTGAAGAAGGTACAAAAGATAAAGCAAATGCAAAATATGGTGTCAGTGTATCTAAAAAAACAGTAGAAGGAATTGCCACTGCAAAAGATACTTCCATTGCTAGCAAAGTCTATAAAGTTGATGATGATGGTAATGTAGAACTAACCTATGTAGACGGTGTAATGGAAATAAAATACCAAACAGAACAGCTACGATTACGGGTGTTGCTAAAAATGATTTAACCATTATCACCAATGCAGGTAAAACTGTTATCCGAAATGAAGCTAAAAGCTGTTAAAAGTGATTGCTGGTACGAACATCATCTGTAGAACCTGGTACAGAAGCAGATACAAATGCCACTACGTATACTACAGTGAATGGGAAGGTGATTTTGACTAAGATTACTTCTATCACAAACACAGATGGTACTGGCAAAGTAACATTTTCGGCAACAATGTGTTGTAAAAGGCGAGATGGAGACAAAGCAGTGTCCATCGACGGCAAACAAGGTTATGTAAATGGTTTAGAAAATAAAACTTGGATGTGGCAAACATCGACTCCAGTATCTGGCAGCGAGTCGACCACAGAAGATCGGGTTGAAAGCAGTTAGCGATGCGATTAAAGCAAAAACTGGTAGCGACTACAGATCAGTGTCTAAATGCTGCGGTGGGCAGTATGAAGCGGTTGATAACAATACGGTTACCTAACAGTGCAAGAGCGCTTCTAACCCTGCCAACAAGAAACAAAGAAGTAGTCATCGAAGGTATTGCGAAGTCACAAGATGTATCAACTCTGAAAGATCAAGTGGCTCATACCATTGCTCTTTGGAGATGATACTACAGGTAGTACTGATGCTAAATCTTTAAAAGATGGTAATGTTAAATTTAACATCAAAGGTGATACTAACTACATTACGACTCACTGCTAAAGGAACTGATGTAACACTTTCTTTTCAACGATAGCGCATTAGCGAAAAAAGCTGATGAATGGAATCTTGCTGTAAATGGAACCAAAGTATCTCCAACTGATAAAAAGTAAACCTTGTGAATGGAAATAATATTTCTATTACTAAGGAAGCTAATGGAGATGTTAAGGTAAGTGCTACAGGATTGGCAAAAGAAGACTTGTCCAACATTACAGATGATGGTAAAAAATTATCACTGGTTTAGGAACAGAAATTACAGCAGGCGATCGTATTACAGTAGGAGAACCTACTGTAGATGCTACTACTGGTAAGAAAAACGTATACTATTACGGCAGATAAAACAAGTCAGAATCTGTCGAAAGCAACATTAACTGACACAACTGATGAAAATATTGCCGAAGTAAGTCTAGTGACTGGTGATCAAGATGCAGCGAACACAAAATATGGCGTAGCCGTATCTAAAAAAGCAGTGGCTAATATTGCTAAAGATGCAGTAGAAGTAAAAGCTGGAGATAATGCAGATAATGTTCATGTAAAATCAGATACAACAACAGCTGGTAAACGAGTTTACAAAGTATCTGTAGATAAAAACAAAAATTATCTGCTGGTACAAATACAACTGTTAAAGGTGAAGGTACAGACGCTAAGCCATACGAAGTAAATGTAACAGGTGATCTTACTAAGATTACATCTATCACTAATACTGCAGGTACTGGCAAAGTAGCCTTCGGTGCCGATGGCGTAAGTACTTTCAGTAGTGGAGCAACTGGAAACACAGATAAAACTGTTACTATCGATGGTAAAGAAGGTAAAGTCATTGTTGGTAATAATGGTAAACCTGTGACCATTGATGGCTCTACGGGATATATCACTGGCTTACAAAATACAACTCTAACTGCCGCAGATTTTGCTAAGGCTAATCGTGCAGCTACGGAAGAACAATTAAAAGCGGTAAAAGACATTGCTGATGCAGCCTCTACAACAGATTTCCGCTTGATTCCAAATCCTGATGCAGGTACAATAATGGTGTATATAAACCAAATGATGGAACTATTGCTTTAAAAGTTAAAGATACTAAACAAGCTGATAGTACTCCTGAAACGATTACGATCAACGATGTGGCTTCCAAACAAGTATTAGACGAAGTAAAAGCAAATCAATGGGACTTGGCGGTAAAATCAGGTACTACTATCACGAATGTAACTCCACAACCTGGCGCAAAACCAACAGATAACAAACGAATTGCTATCGAAGGTGCTGATGGTGTTGAAGTAACTCAAACAGATGGTGTGATTAAAATCAGTGCACCAAGAGGTACAGATAAGGATACGATCACAACTGTAACATCCTCTGACGGTACTATCACTGTTGACAATGTAGACGGAAATCAACACGCGTATGATGTGAAAGTAAATGCTCAAAAACTTGGAGAAGCGCAAGCGTTAATCTTCGTAGATGACAAGGGCAAACAAGTATTTAAACAACCGGATGGTACTTTCAAATACGGAGATAACACTAAGTATGAAGGTACAGTTCATACGAGAGTGAATACAGCGAGCACTCAACGTGTAGACAACGTAGGCTCCTGCACCGACGGAGTACAAAGTAACTACCGATTCGCAGGTCAAGAAAAACCAGACGCATCAGTATGAAAATTAGAAGTTGGCACGAAAAGATCCTGTAACAGGAAAAGCGACGGTTAACGTTTCTGACCTTAAAAATGCATCCGATGCAAGTATTTCTAAAAGCAGTCACTGATGCTACAAACAAAGGCATGAAATATGCTGGGGATAACTACAGATGGCGACTGCTACAGAAGCTGAGCAAAATGGTATCACTAAGAAATTAGGAGAATAATTGCAAAATCCTTGGCGTGCGCAGCGAACAGCTGACCGAAAACAACATCGGCGTTAATGTTGTCGGTGGCAAGTTAAAAGTCCAATTAGCAGAATCTTTAACAGGTATCAATTCTATTGCTGGTAAAGGTACAACACCATGACTATTTCCAATGGTAATACAACATTAACGATTAATAATGGTGAAGGAACAAAAACCAGGTACAATCTCCGTTGGTGGCGCGAAAAATCACTGATGTAGAAGGTACAGCTGGTACAGATGCTGTTAACGTGAGCCAATTGAATGCAGTAGCAGGCAAAGAACTTCACATCAAACCAACAACAGATAAAGAAAAATATACTGTAGATAAAAAACGGTGATGTAACACTAACTTACGTAAATGGGGATGGAACAGCTGTAAATGATACAAAAGCAGTCATCTCTGGCGTTGCGAAAAATGATTTGTCCAACATTACAGATGATGGTAAAAAAATTATCACTGGCTTAGGAACTGTTATAAAAGCTGGCACAGGTATTACACTTGGTAAAACTGAGGGAAGATGCTAAGACAGGTCAAAAAACATACACTATTAATGCAAATGCACAAGTAGAATCTGTTACTAAAGCACTTGCTGAAACTGGTGATGAAAATATCGCTACTGTAACTATGATGGATGGAACTGTAGATAAAACAGCAAATGCTCGTTATGGTGTAGGCTGTATCTAAAAAGCAGTGGCTAATATCGCTAAAAATGCAGTAGAAGTAAAAAGCTGGAGATAATGCAGATAATGTTCATGTAACACCAGATACAACAACAAAGCTGGTAAAACGGTTTACAAAAATATCTGTAGATAAAAACAAAATTAGCGACTGGTACGAAACACAACTGTTGGTGGTGAAGGTACAGACGCTAAGCCATACACAGTAAATGTAGCAGGTAATTTAACTCAAATTACATCCATTACTAATACAGATGGCACTGGCAAAGTGACATTCGATAACAATGGTGTTGTAAAAGTAGATGGAGATCATCCAGTACTATCGATGGTAAAACAAGGCTATGTAACTGGCTTCTACAAAATACTGATTGGAATGTGATCCAGCACCTGTATCTGGAGTGCGGCAACAGAAGATCAGTTGAAAACAGTTAACGACGAAGTGAACAACAAAGCAGATAAAACTGCATTGTGGGATTTAGCTGTTAACAATGGAACAACGACGGATAAAGTAGATCCAAAATCTACGAATGTAGCAGGTGAAAATAAACGTATTACTATCCAAGGTAGTGGTTCCGTTAAAAAGTAACGCAAAAGGATGGTGTTATTACAATCGGTGCTGAAAAAGGTGCAGATAATGATACCAGTACGACAGTGACATCTACAGATGAAACTGTATTGACCGCCGAAGACACACCATCAAATGCGTAAACCATGCATATGCTTTTAACAATCAACAAACAAGTTGTTGTCGATGGTGCTCAATTACCTGTTGTATATACAGATAAAAGGGCAGAGTTAACGTTAAAAGATGGTGACTACAGCAGATAATACTGCAGTAGAGAACTGGAGACGTAGAAACACGTATTCAATCTGCAAGTACGAAAAATACAACAGCTGGAGATACAATTTTAACAACGTAGGTCTGCGATTGCCAATACAAAAAGTTCCAGAAGGTACAGGAACTAAAACAAAAATCCATCATTCTCAGAACAATTGGAAGAAGGCTGAAAGCGAATAACCATCCAAAATGCGACGAGTGAACGTGTTCGACCTTTAAAAACACAGCTAATGCAGTGATTGAAAAATGCATGATACAGGCATGAAATATGGTGCTAACCTTCCTGCTACAGCTGGTGAAAATAAGGTTGTAACAAACAAACTTGGCTCTACTGTAAATATTGGGGTACTGCAGACGTAACGAATGCGACAGAAGCAGATAAACAATACGATGGTAACAACGTAATCACGACAGTTAAACAAGATGCTAGTACGACACTATCGTGACTGTGAAAGTTGAACAAAGATTTAACATCTAAAATCCTAACAACAAATACAGTAACTGTAGCAGACCCTGGCACCAACGGTCAAGACGGCAAAGATGCAGTAGTGACTGTAGGTGAAAAGGTGCAGATGGTAAAACCGGTGTCTAACGGTACTATCGGCGTGAATGGTAAAACGGCTCTGCAGTTGTGATAAACGGTAAAGACGGCACAATTGGTTTAACTGGTCCTAAAGGTGCTGACGGACAACCAGGTAAATCCATTAACATTGGCATGAAGAGATGGTATAACACAGATGGAGCAAATGGCGTTCGTGGTGAAAAAGGTGTTGATTACCAAGATGGTATCACTCGTATCGTATACACAGAAGGCGGTAAAAGAACATCAAGTAGCTACGATGGACGACGGCTTACGTTTCACTGGTAACAATTCTGGTACAGAAAACAAACACAAGCTAAATACATGGTGAACATCGTTGGTGAAGGTGCTACAAAAGAACAAGTAGCTGGATTCCAAATCGCAATGTGGTAACATCTTAGTTGAAGCAGATGGCAACTCAACATGATCTGTAAAATGAACAAAAACCTTAGCATTATCAGCAAAGCATACAAATGCAAAGCAGGTAATGGCAATGAGTTCAAAGGACAATGGTAACTACTTTCAGTAGTGGCAACAACGTGTACTTAGTGGACAGATAAAGTTGTTACAATCAACGGTGAAAAGAAGGTACTGTTAATGCAACAACTTCTGTAACAGCTGACAGGTAGTGGTGGTAGGCGAGCAAACGGTAACTCCAAGTACAACTGGTGTGGCTCCTACAACGGGTGGTGTAGCTGAAAAACTGGCAACTATGCACAGGTACTGGAAGTGACACAACATGGACTGTCAATAACCCAACTTATGTATCTGTAGTAACAGAAGATCAGTTGAAAACAGTTAACGACGAGTGAACAACAAAGCAGATAAAACTGCATTGTGGGACTTGGCGATTGCAACGATAATCCAAATGGTACTAAGAGTTACTCCAGAAAGAGGTAACAGGCGGAGAATAAAGCGCATTATCTTAAAAGGTACTGGCAGGCGTTACTGTCGCAAAATAATGGCGAGATTATCATTAGCACCAGTAGCTGGGCGTAGCAGATAGCGATACGATAACTACTGTGACGTCTACAGATGAAAACTGTCGACAACCAAAGATACGCCATCAAATGGTGACCATGCATATGCTTTAACAATCACAAACAAGCTGTAGTTGACGGTGCTCAATTACCTGTTGTATATACAACCAAAAAGATGGTAAAAAGTAACTATCGATAAAAGATGGCAACTTTGTAACTGATGATGGTGTAAAAGTTGATAAAAGCTAACGTAAAACTCGTATTCAATCTGTCATGGAAAAATACAACAGCTGGGCGATACAATTCTTAACAGTAGGCTCTGCAATTGCCACTACAGAAAGTTCCAGAAGGTACAGGAACTAAACAAAATCCATCATTCTTAGAACGTTTGGAAGAAACTGCGAAAAGCGACTAACCATCCAAATGCGGCAGTTAACGTACTGACCTTAAAAACACAGCTGATGCAGTGATTGGAAAAGTGACAGATACAGGCATGAAAAGTACGGTGCTAACCTTCCTGCTACAGCGGGTGGAAAAGATGTTGTCACAAACAAACTTGGCTCTACAGTGAAGATTGTGGGTACTGCTAATTTAAAAAATGCTACTGATGCAGACAAACAATACGATGGTAACAACGTAATCTCAACAGTTAGTCAAGATGCTACTGGCGACACTACTGTGACTGTGAAGTTGAACAAAGATTTAACATCTAAATCCTTAACAACAAATACAGTAACTGTAAAAGGTGACCCTGGCACTAACGGTCAAGACGGCAAAGATGCAGTAGTGACTGTAGGTGAAAAAGGTGCAGATGGTAAAATCAGGTTCCTAACGGTACTATCGGCGTGAATGGTAAAAACGGCTCTGCAGTTGTGATCAACGGTAAAGACGGCACAATCGGCTTAACTGGACCGAAAGGTGCTGATGGACAACCAGGCAAATCCATTAACATTGGCATGAAAGATGGCTATAACACAGATGGAGCGAATGGCGTTCGTGGTGAAAAAGGTGTTGACGGCCAAGACGGTATCACTCGTATCGTATACACAGAAGGCGGTAAAGAAACATCAAGTAGCTACGATGGATGATGGCTTACGTTTCACTGGTAACAATTCTGATACAGAAAACAAACATCGCTTGAATACATTGAGTGAACATCGTTGGTGAAGGTGTTTCAAAAGCAGCTAAAGACATTTGCGTCTGCTACTGGTAACATCTTAGTAGATGCTGACGGCAAAACAACATTGACTGTGAAAATGAACAAAAACCTTGCTAACATCAGCAGCATTACTAATGGTGCAAACTCTGGCAAAGTTGAGTTCAAAGACAATGGTGTAACTACTTTCAGTAGCGGCAACAACGCAGCACTGATGGCACAGACAAAGTTGTGACAATTAACGGCAAAGAAGGTACTGTTAATGCAACGACTAACGTAACAGCAGGTGGTGTGGTAGTTGGTAAACAATCTGTCACTCCAGGTGCTAATGGCATAGCTCCTACAACTGGTGGTACACCAACAGAAGGTAACTTCGTAACGGGTCTTGCAAATAAAGATTGGAATGTAGCAACTCCAACATTTGTATCTGGACGCAGCAACGGAAGATCAGTTGATCTCCGAAGCTATGCATGCAAATCTCAGGCTGACTATCGTTTAGTGGCAAATCCAACAGCTGGTTCTGAAGGTGAAATACACAGTAGGCACTGACAATACTGTTACATTAACAGTACAAGATGCTCGCGGATGCTAATCATAAAACTGAAGTTACTATTGCAGGCACTGCAAATCTAGTGATTTGTCAGACTTGAAACCAAGGCAGACAACACCATTGCTCTTGGCGATGATACGGCTACTGATCAACAGGCACAAACTCAGATGGTAACGTGAAATTCAACATCAAAGGTGACACACACTACATCAGTACAGTCAGCTAAGGACGATGATGTAACGGTATCCTTGAACACGAAACAAGTGGCGCAAGACCAAGCCTTGATTTACGTAGATAACACTGGTAAAGGCATTCAAACAAACCAGATGGCACTTTCAAAAGATGCAGATGGAATAAGTATGATGGAGATGTTTCATACAGTAAACACGCCAGATCCTAAACGTGTAGACAACGTAGGTTCTGCTATCGATACAGCTGTGGTGAAAGATGCACAAATCAGCCAAAACAAGATCCAATGTACTTTAGAAAAATTAGAAGTCAACGCGAAAGATTCTGTAACAGGAAAATCTGCGGTTAATGTATCTTGATCTTAAAAACACAGCTGATGCAGTTGTGGAAAAAGGCATGAAATACGGTGCTAACCTTCCTGCTACAGCGGGTGGAAAAGATGTTGTCACAAACAAACTTGGTTCCACTGTGAACATCGTAGGTACTGCTGACGTAACAAATGCGACAGAAGCAGATAAACAATACGATGGTAACAACGTAATACAACAGTCGACTAAAGATGCTAATGGCGACACTACTGTCACTGTGAAGTCTGAACAAAAGATTTAACATCTAAATCTGTAACAACTAACACGGTAACTGTAAAAGGTGAAGACGGCACAGCAAACCAGGCGACAGATGCAGTAGTGACTGTCGGTGAAAAGGTGCAGATGGTAAACCAGGTTCTAACAGCAGTACTATCGGCGTGAATGGTAAAACAGCTCTGCAGTTGTGATAAACGGTAAAAGACGGCACAATTGAGCTTAACTGGTCCCTAAAGGTGCTGACGGACAACCAGGCAAATCCATTAACATTGGCATGAAAGATGGCCATAGCACAGATGGAGCAAATGGCGTTCGTGGTGAAAAGGTGTTGATGCCAAGATGGTATCACTCGTATCGTATGCACAGAAGGCGGTAAAGAACATCGGAAGTAGCTACGATGGACGACGGCTTACGTTTCATGGTAACAATTCTGGTACAGAAAACAAACATAAGCTAAAATACATTGGTGAACATCGTTGGTGAAGGTGTTACAAAAGAACAAGTAGCTGGATTCCAATCTGCAAGTGGTAACATCTTAGTTGAAGCAGATGGCAACTCAAGACATTGACTGTAAAATGAACAGGAAACCTTGCTTACACAATATCAAGCGGCGTACAAATGCGACGCAGGTAATGGCAGTGTTGAGTTCAAAGACACTGGTGTAACTACTTGAGTGAGTGGCAACAACGCCACTAGCGTACAGATAAAGTTGTTGCAATCAACGGGTAAAGGCAGGTACTGTTAATGCAACAGCCGCTGCAACAGCGTGGGTGTGGTAGTAGGTGACCAAACGGTAACTCCAAGTACAGCTGCGCAGCTCCTACAACGGGTGGCAGTAGCTGTAAAACTGGCAACTATGTAACAGGTATAGGTAACACAACATGGACTGTCACTAACCCAACTTATGTGTGTCTGGTAACATGCGACTACTGAAGATCAGTTGAAAGCAGTTAACAGGGAAGTCAACAACAAAGCAGGATAAACTGCATTGTGGATTTAAGGATTGTGCTCAGATCCAAATGGTGCTAAGGTTGCTCCAAAATAGAAGTAGCAGGAGATAATAAGCGTATTTATCTTAAAGCAAATATGGAGCATTATCATGTCACATAAATATGAGATTACTATTGGGGCACCAGTAGCTGGTACAGATAATAATATTGACTACTGTGACATCTACAGATACAACTGTATTGACAGTAGATGATGGTGGCGATGGAAACCATGCTTACGGAATTAACCATTAACAAACAAGGTATTGCAGGATGTTTCAATTACCTGTTGTATATACACCAAAAGATGGTAAAAAGTAACTATCGATAAAGATGGCAACTTTGCACCGATGATGGTAAAAGTTGATAAAGCCAACGTAGAAACATCACGTATTCAATCTGCGCGAAAATACAACAGCTGGCGATACAATTCTTAACAACGTAGGTTTCTAAGTGATTGCCAATAATAAAAGTTCCAGAAGGCAGGAACTAAACAAAATCCGACATTCTTAGAATTGTTAAAGAAGTCAAGAAAGATGGTAAAACATCCAAATGCGCTGGTTAACGTTTCTGACCTGTTATCTGATGCAAGTATTAAGGCCAGAGGATGCTGGGCTACAAAAGGAATGAAGTTCCAAGGTAATACAGGGGATGTAATTAGCAAAGACAGGCTTCAAACCTTAGCAATTAAAGGTGAAGGAATCCGTTGCTGGTACCACAGCGTACCCAATAATATTCGTACCACAAATAAATGGTGGAGTATTAGAAATTGGCTTAGCAGAATCTTTAACAGGCATCAATTCCATCGCGGGTAAAGGCACAAGCTCATTAACAATTTCAATGGTAATACAACATTAACGATTAATAATGGTGAAGGAACAAACCAGGTACAATCTCCGTTGGTGGTGCAAAATCACTGATGTGGCAGAAGGTACGGATCTCAAGGATGCGGTTAATGCATTCAATTAACAAAATCATCTGGATTTGAAAGCAAACCTTGGTTGGTACGGCAACTTCTGATGTGGTAGATGGCGGTGAACAAGCTTCATTATGGTTCTAACCCAACATCCGAACATGTCACAAACGATAATGAAGTAGCTTCATCGCTGGTAAAACTTAAAAATCAAACAAGATGGCAGAAACTTCACATATAGCTCAAACGATCTTATTACTAAGTTGTCGGTAGAAGGGACGTGTTACTGAGAAGGTAATGACAACAATCACCCTGGTAAAGTGACAACTACGGATGGTACAACAACGTGACTGTAGCAGGTCCAGAGGAATCACGATTACCATCCGCAGGTACAACAACTACGGTGTGTCTTTAACGAAAATGGTTTAGATACTTATAATAAAATTACTAATGTATCTAAAGGCGATGCAGACACAGAGACGCCAAGTTAACGTAAACAATTGAAAGACGAAGTTGCAAAGAAAAACAACGGTAACTTCATATTAAGGACAATACAGATGTCGAATAAAAATCTTTCCTTAAACTACGACTACAGCAACCGATGGACATATCTAACTATGACGTTCGTTTAGCGTGGACAAAGGACATTAGAAGCACTGGAAGCAAAGCTAAAGCAAGCAGGAATGGACGGCACAGCTGGTACCGTGACAGCAAAGCAGGGCGTTGTCGTAGGTAAACAATCTTGTCACTCCAGGTGCTACCATGTGGCGTGGCTCCTACAACAGGCGCGCGCACTAGGAAGGTCAGCATCTCATGCAACAGGGTCTTGGTAACACAACATGGACTGTCACTAACCCAACTTATGGTATCTGGCCGTGCAGCAACGGAAGATCAGTTGACAGCAGTTAACGACGAAGTCAGACAACAAAGCAGATAAAACTGCATTGTGGGACTTGGCTGATTGCAGCGAAATCCAACATGACAGATAAAGTTGAACTCACAAGCTACGAAGTGGCAGGAGAAAATAAACGCATCGTATCTAGAAAGTGAACTGGCGGGTTACTATCTCACAAGAAATAATGGTGTAGATCTACTATCGGCGCCAGGCTGGTACAGATAACGACACAGTGACTACTGTGACATCTGCGATGAAAAACTGTATTTGACTGCCAAAAGAGTACACACAGAAAATGAACCATGCATAGCTTGTGACAATCGACAAACAAGCTGTAGTAGACGGTGCTCAATTACCTGTTGTATATACTACAGAAAAGAAGGCAATAAGTGACTATCGTACAAAGATGGTAAATTTGTACAGAGATAACTACTAGAAGTAGAACCAGAAAATCGTAGAAACTCGTATTCAATCTCGCAGCGAAAAATACAACAGCTGGCGATACAATTCTTAACAACGTAGGCTCTGCTGATTGCTACTACAGAAGTTCCAGAAGGTACAGGAAATAAACAAAACCCAACATTCTTAGAACGATTGGAAGAAGGCTGCGAAAGAGTGGTAAACATCCAAATGCAGCTGGGTTAACGTTTCGACCTTAAGAAACACAGTCTGATGCAGTGACTACAAAAGTGACAGATACAGGCATGAAATACGTACTAACAATCCTGCAGTAGCTGGAGGAAAGATGTTGTAACAAACAAACTTGGCTCTACAGTGAAGATTGTGGGTACTGCTCATTTAGAAAATGCTACCGATGCAGATAAACAATACGATGGTAAAGAAAACGTAATCGCCAACAGTTGGACAAGATGCTAACGGCGACACAACTGTCACTGTGAAGTTGAACAGACTTAACATCTAAATCTGTAACAACAAATACGGTAACTGTAAAAAGGTGAAGACAGCAAAGACGGCAAACCAGGCACAGATGCAGTAGTGACTGTCGGTGAGAGTGCAGATGGTAAAACCAGGTTCTAATGGTGACTATCGGCGTGAATGGTAAAGACGGCTCTGCGGTTGCGGATCGACGCAAGGACGCTCTCATCAGCTCTGACTGGTCCTAAAGAGGTGATAAATGGTAATAAGCGTTGTCATCAATGGCCAAAGATGGTAAAAATCGGCGCCAAAGGTGAAGACGGTAAAAATCTGTTGTCATCAACGGTAAAGACGGCACAATCGGCTTAACTGGACCGGAAAGGTGCGACGGACACCAGGCAAAATCCATTAAGATATCGGCATGAAAGATGGCTACGATGGTGCAGACGGTAGCTGATGGAGTTCCAGGCGTTCGTGGTGCGAAAAGGTGTTGACGGCAAAAGACGGCATCACTCGTATCGTATACACAACGAAGTTGACGGTAAACGAACAGTTGCAAAGTAGAACGTCATGCTACATGGATGATGGCTTACGATCACTGGGTAACACTCTGATACAGATAACAAACATCGCTTGAATACATTGGTGAACATCGTTGGCGAAGGCGTTTGCGAAAGAACAAGTAGATGGATTCCAATCTGCAAGTGGCAACATCTTAGTCGCAGCTGATGGCAAAAACAACATTGACTGTAAAAATGAACAAAAACTCCTTGCTAATATCAGCAGCATTACAAATGCAAGCAGGTAATGGCAAAGTTGAGTTCGGTGCAGACGAGACAACTACTTTCAGTAGTGGCAACAACGCGCACTGATGGTACAGACAAAAGTTGTGACAATCAACGGTAAAGAAGGTACTGTTAATGCAACGTACTAACGTAACAGCAGGTGGTGTGGTAGTAGGTAAACAATCTGTCACTCCAGAGTGCTACTGGCTAGCTCCTACAACTGGTAGGTACACGCAACAGAAGGCAACTTTCGTAACTGGTCAGCACATAATAAAGATTGAATAGCAGCAACTCCAACATTTGTATCTGGCCGTCACGACAACGGAAGATCGATTGATCTCGAAGCTATTACTGCGAAATCTGGCAGCCGACTCATCGTCTGGTGGTGAATCCAACAGCTGGTTTCCTGAAAGGTAAAATATACAGTGAGCGATGACAATACTGATAGATTAAGCAGAAGATCTTTGCGGATGCTAAATCATAGACTGAAGTTACTATTGCAGGGCATTGCTAAAATCTAGTGATTTTGTCAGACTTGAACTCAGGTAGACAACACCATTGCTCTTTGGCGATGATACGGCTACTGGATCAACAGATGCTAAATCCTTAAAAAGATGGTAACGTGAAAGTTCAACATCAAAGGGTGATACACACTACATCAGTACAGCCGCTAAAGGCGATGATGTAACGGTATCCTTGAACACGAAACAGCGGCGCAAGACCAAGCCTTGATTTACGTAGATAACGCTGGTAAGCAAGTATTCAAACAACCAGATGGTACTTTCAAAGATGCAGATGGAAATGCTAAGTATAACGGTGATGTTCATACGAGTAAACATTACGCCAGATGCAAAACGTGTAGATAATGTAGGTTCTGCTCATCGATACTGCTGTGGTGAAGATGCGACAAATCAGCAGAAAACAAGACTGCAACGTACTTAGAAAAATTAGAAGAAAGCCGAAAGATCCTGTAACTGGAAAATCTGCTGTTAACGTATCTGACCTTTAAAAGTAACTACAACTGATGCAGTGACTACAAAGCAGTGACAGATACAGGCATGAAATACGGTTGCTAATATTCCTGCAGTAGCTGGAGATAAAGTTGTACACAACAAACTTGGCTCTACAGTGAAGATTGCTGGGTAGTGCTCGATTTAGAGAATGCTACTGATGCGAAGATAAACAATACGATGGTAACAACGTCAATCATCAACAGTCGTCAAGATACTGACGGCGACTACAACAGTCACCGTGAAGTTGAACAAAAGACTTAACATCTAAATCCTTAACAACGAATACAGTGACTGTAAAAGGTGAAGACGGCAAAGACGTCAAACCGGGTAAGAGATGCGCTAGTGACTGTCGCGTGAAAAAGGTGCAGATGGTAAAGATGGTTCTAACGGTACTATCGGCGTCAAATGGTAAAGACGGTTCTGCAGTTGTGATCAAACGGTAAAGACGGCAATAATCGGCTTAACTGGTCCTAAAGGTGCTGACGAGGCAGCCAGGCAAATCCATCAACATTGGTATGAAAGATGGCTATAACACAGATGGAGCAAATGGCGTTCGTGGTGAAAAAGGTGTTGACGGCCAAGACGGCATCACTCGTATCGTATACACAGAAGGCGGTAAAGAACATCAAGTAGCTACGATGGACGACGGCATGAAATATGCTGGTGATGATGCACAAGGTACTGACAAATCTAAGGTGATTGCTAAGAAAATTAAATAACACAGTAGATATCGTTGGTGGTGCAACAGCTCCTTTCACAACAACAGATAATATCGGTGAATAATGTTGATGGTGTTAAAAGTCCAATTAGCAGAATCCTTTTAACAGGCATCAATTCCATTGCCGGTAAAGGTGGTACGACCACTTACAATTTCTAAATGGCGGTCAACACTAACATTAACGCTGTACACTACTGGTGAGGCGGTTGAAACAGCAACGCCAGGCACAACTCCGTAGGTGGTGCAAAAATACTAATGTGGCAAAAGGTGAAGGTGATTCTGACGCTGTTAACGTAAAACAATTGAAAGACGAAGTTGGCAAAGCGAAAGACAACTGTAACGGTAAAACTAGAAGACAAAGATGCGAATACCTTTCCTTAACTACAAACTACAGCAACTGATGGACATACTAACTATGACGTTCGCTTTAGCGGACAAAGTGACATTAGGCACCGAAACAGCTAAACAAGTGACAATGGATGGCACAGCTGGTACTGTGACAGCAGCGAGGCGTTGTCGTTGGTAAACAATCTGTCACTCCAGGCGCTAATGGTGCAGCTCCTACAACAGGTGGTGTACACGCTGAAACTGGCAACTATGTAACAGGCCTTGGTAATACAGCATGGACTGTTAATAACCCAACCTATGTATCTGGCCGTGCAGCAACGGAAGATCAGTTGAAAGCAGTTAACGACGAAGTTAACAACAAAAGCAGATAAAAACTGCATTGTGGGACTTAGCGATTGCAACAATGGCATCCACAGATAAAGTAGATCCAAAAAGCAACTGGTACTGAAGGTGATAAGCAAATGTACATTATCAAAGGTACTGGTGCGAGTTAAGGTACACGCAAGACAGATGGTGTTATTACTATTGGGTGCACGATAGCAGGTGCAGATAATGATACGGTGACTACTGTGACATCTACAGATACAACTGTATTGATGTAGACGATAAAGTAGGCACGATGATCACGCTTATAACTTAGCAGTGAACAAACAAGGTATCAGTAGACGGTGCTCAATTACCTGTTGTATATACAGATAAAGAAGGCAATAAGTTAACGTTAAAAGATGGCAACTTTCTGCAAAGCAGATAACACTGTAGTAGAACCAGAAAATGTAGAAACTCGTATTCAATCTGCAGCGAAAAATACAACAGCTGGCGATACAATTCTTAACAACGTAGGCTCTGCAATTGCCACTACAGAAGTTCCAGAAGGTACTGGAAATAAAACAAAATCCAACATTCTTAGAACGATTGGAAGAAGCTGCGAAAGATGGTAAACATCCAAATGCAGCGGTTAACGTATCTGACCTTAAAAACACAGCTGATGCAGTGACTACAAAAGTGACAGATACAGGCATGAAATACGGTGCTAACATTCCTGCAGTAGCTGGAGGAAAAGATGTTGTAACAAACAAACTTGGCTCTACAGTGAAGATTGTGGGTACTGCTCATTTAGAAAATGCTACTGATGCAGATAAACAATACGATGGTAACAACGTAATTACAACTATCGGCCAAGATGCTAATGGCGACACTACTGTCACTGTGAAAGTTGAACAAAGACTTTAACATCTAAATCTGTAACAACGAACACAGTAACTGTAAAAGGTGAAGACGGCAAAGATGGCAAACCAGGCACAGATGCGGTAGTGACTGTCGGTGAAAAGGTGAACCAGGTGCAGATAGGCAAAGATGGCTCAAACCAGGTTCTGACGGTACTATCGGCGTAAACGGTAAAGACGTTCTGCAGTTGTGATCAACGGTAAAGACGGATCTATCGGATTGACTGGACCGAAAGGTGAAAATGGTAATAGCGTTGTCATCAATGGTAAAGATGGTAAAATCGGCGCCAAAGGTGAAGACGGAAAATCTGTTGTCATCAACGGTAAAGACGGTACAATCGGCTTAACTGGTCCTGAAAAGGTGCTGATGGTGCACCAGGTAAATCCTTAGATATCGGCATGAAAGATGGCTACAACGGTGCAGACGGTACTGATGGAGTTCCAGGCGTTCGTGGTGAAAAAGGTGTTGACGGCAAAGACGGCATCACTCGTATCGTATACACTACGAAAGAAGTTGACCCAGTAACGAAAGCTGAAAAAGTGGTAGAACGTCAAGTGGCTACGATGGACGACGGCTTTACACTTTCACTGGTAATAACTCTGGTACAGTCAAACAAACATCGCTTGAAACACATTGGTGAACATCGTTGGTGAAGGTGTTACAAAAGACCAAGTAGATGGATTCCAATCTGCAAGTGGTAACATCTTAGTACAAGCAGATGGCAACCTACATTAACTGTAAAAATGAACAAAAACCTTGCTAATATCAGCAGCATTACAAATGCAGCAGGCAATGGCAAAGTTGAGTTTCGGTGCAGACGGAGCTACTACTTTCAGTAGTGGCGCAGCAACGGCAGTGATGGCAAAAACTGTTGACAATCAACGGCAAAGATGGTACGGTTAATGCAATGACTAACGTAACAGCGGGTGGTGTGGTAGTAGGTAAACAATCTGTCACTCCAAGCGCAACTGGCGTAGCTCCTACAACTGGTGGTACACCAACAGAAGGTAACTTCGTAACGGGTCTTGCAAATAAAGAGTGGAATGTAGCAACTCCAACATTTGTATCTGGTCGTGCAGCGACAGAAGATCAGTTGAAAAAAATCTCCGAAGCTATTACTGCTAAATCTGGCAGCGACTATCGTTTAGTGGTAAATCCAACAGCTGGTTCTGAAGGTAAATATACAGTGGGCGATGACAATACTGTTAAATTAACAGTAGAAGATGCTGCGGATGCTAATCATAAAACTGAAGTTACTATTGCAGGCATTGCTAAATCTAGTGATTTGTCAGACTTGAAATCCAAGGTAGACAACACCATTGCTCTTGGTGATGATACGGCTACTGGATCAACAGCTGCTAAATCCTTAAAAGATGGTAACGTGAAATTCAACATCAAGGGTGATACAAACTACATCAGTACAGCTGCTAAAGGTGATGATGTAACGGTATCCTTGAACACGAAACAAGTGGCGCAAGACCAAGCCTTGATTTACGTAGATAACGCTGGTAACCAAGTATTCAAACAACCAGATGGCACTTTCAAAAATGCAGATGGTACTAAGTATGAAGGTGATGTTCATACGAAAGTAAACACGCCAGATTCTAAACGTGTAGACAATGTAGGCTCTGCCATCGATACAGCTGTGGTGAAAGATACGACAAATCAGCCGAAACAAGACCCAACGTACTTAGAAAAATTAGAAGCTGCTGCGAAAGATCCTGTAACAGGAAAATCTGCAGTTAACGTATCTGACCTTAAAAATGCTTCTGACGCAAGTATTGCTAAAGCAGTGACTGATGCTACAGATAAAGGCATGAAATACGGTGCGAACCTTTCCTGCGAAAAAGCTGGTGGAGATAAAGTTGTAACTAACAAACTTGGATCTACTGTGAATATCGTAGGTAGTGCCGATGTAACGAATGCTAGCGAAGCAGATAAACAATACGATGGTAAAAACGTATTAACATCTATCGAGCAAGATACTGACGGTAACACAACAGTAACTGTGAAGTTGAACAAAGATTTAACATCTAAGTCCTTAACAACGAATACAGTGACTGTGAAAGGTGAATCTGGCAAAGATGGTCAAGCTGGTAAAGATGCGGTAGTGACTGTAGGCGAAAAAGGCGAACCAGGTGTAGCGGGTAAAGATGGCTCTAACGGTACAATCGGCGTCAACGGTAAAGACGGCTCTGCAGTTGTAATCAACGGCAAAGACGGATCTATCGGCATGAATGGTAAAGATGGTGCTAACGGTCTTACTATGAAAGGCGACAAAGGTGCAGTTGGTTTAGATGGCACAGATGGCGCTAATGGTAAAGACGGTATGACTCGTATCGTATATGAAACGAAACATACAAACCCTGACACTGGCAAAGAAACTATCGTAAAACATGAAGTAGCTACGATGGATGACGGTCAAAAATACAGTGGTGACAACTACGAAGCAGCGACTGCAACTACAGCGGAAGCGAATGTGATCAACAAAAAACTAAACGAACGTTTAGAAATTGTTGGTGGCGCTGACAAAACTAAATTGACTGACAATAACATCGGCGTGAATGCGAAAGATGGTAAGTTAAAAAGTTCAATTAGCTAGCGAGTTAACAAGCATCAACTCCATCACTAATGGTGCAAACTCTGGTAAAGTTGAGTTCGGTGCAGATGGTGTAACTACGTTCAGTAGTGGCGCAGCAGCTGGCGATAAAACTGTCACAATCGACGGCAAAGCTGGTAAAGTCACTGTTGGCAACAACGGTAACCCAATTGCTATTAATGGTGCTGTAGGTGATATCACTGGTTTGACAAATACAACGTTAACAGGGCCAGACTTTGGTACTAAAGGTCGTGCGGCTACGGAAGAACAGTTGAAATTGATCCAAGGTCAATTGGGCACTGGCAACTTGTCCTTTGGTGCTAACCTACCTGCTACAGCTGGTGGTCAATAAAGTCGTTGAAAATGCTCTTGGTTCCACTGTGAACATCGTTGGTACTGCAAATGTAACAGCAGATGACAACTACGATGGCAACAACGTAGTGACAACTGTTGAAAAAGGTACTGATGGCAATAGCACGGTAACTATCAAGCTGAACAAAGACTTAACATCTAAATCTGTAACAACTAACACGGTAACTGTAAAAAGGTGAACCAGGCGCTAACGGTCAAGACGGCAAAGATGCAGTAGTGACTGTCGGTGAAAAAGGTGCAGATGGTAAAGATGGTTCTAACGGTACTATCGGCGTAAACGGCAAAGACGGATCTGCAGTTGTGATCAACGGCAAAGACGGCTCTATCGGTTTGACTGGCCCTAAAGGTGAAAAAGGTAATAGCGTAGTCATCAATGGTAAAGATGGTAAAATCGGCGCCAAAGGTGAAGACGGTAAAATCTGTTGTCATCAACGGTAAAGACGGCACAATCGGCTTAACGGGTCCGAAAGGTGCTGATGGTGCACCAGGTAAATCTTTAGATATTGGCATGAAAGATGGCTATAATGGTCAAGACGGAGCTGATGGTGTTCCAGGCGTTCGTGGTGAAAAAGGTGTTGACGGTAAAGACGGCATCACTCGTATCGTATACACAACGAAAGAAGTTGACCCAGTAACGAAAGTTGAAAAAGTAGTAGAACGTCAAGTGGCTACTATGGACGACGGCTTACAATTCACTGGTAATAACTCTGACACTGTGAATAAACATCGCTTGAACACATTGGTGAACATCGTTGGTGAAGGTGTGACTAAGGAAGCTGCGAAAACATTTGAGTCTGCTACTGGTAACATCTTAGTAGATGCTGACGGCAAAACTACATTGACTGTAAAAATGAACAAAAACCTTGCTAATATCAGCAGCATTACTAATGCAGCAGGCAATGGCAAAGTTGAGTTCGGTGCAGATGGAGCGACTACTTTCAGTAGCGGAGCAGCTGGCGATAAAACTGTTACTATCAACGGCAAAGATGGCAAGGTAACGACTGGCGAATCTACTCTAGATACAACAGGATTGACTGTAAAAGATGGCGCTAAGGAAACGAAAGTGACTAATGCAGGTACTGTTGTCAAAGACGGTGCTAACGAATCTAAAGTGACTAGCGCAGGTGCTACTTTCACAGATGGTGCAAACACAACTAGCGTGGCACCGACAGTAGTTCGTGTGAACGGTATGAATGGTACAGATGGCACAGTGACTAACGGCGTAGTGATTGGTAAAACAATCTGTGACACCAGTAGAAACTGTTCCTACACCAGGTAAAGTTATCGCACCAGAAGAAGGCAACTTCATCATTGGTTTAGATAACAAAGCTTGGGATGTAACAAATCCAACATTTGTATCTGGCCGTGCAGCAACGGAAGATCAATTGAAATCTGCTACAACAGGTTTAGTAGACAAAGGTTTAGTCTTCGATGCTAACACTGGCGGAGCGAAAACAAATAAACTTGGCTCTACTGTGAAAATCCAAGGTACTGCAGAAATTCCAGCAGGTGCTACGGATGCAGATAAAAACTATGATGGTAAAAATGTATTAACATCTATCGAACAAGATCCAACTACTGGCAATACAACGGTAACTGTGAAATTGAACAAAGATTTAACATCTAAATCTGTAAACAACTAACACGGTAACTGTAAAAGGTGAACCAGGTGCCAACGGTCAAGACGGCAAAGATGCAGTAGTGACTGTCGGTGAAAAAGGCGAATCAGGTAAAGATGGCTCTAATGGTTCTATTGGCGTAAACGGTAAAGACGGCTCTGCAGTTGTCATCAACGGCAAAGACGGCTCTATCGGATGAACGGTAAAGATGGTAAGAACGGTCTTTCCATTAAAGGCGACAAAGGTGCAGTCGGCGTAGATGGCACAGATGGCGCTAATGGTAAAGATGGTATGACTCGTATCGTATATGAAACGAAACATACAGATCCTAAAACAGGTGCAGAAACTACTGTGAAACATCAAGTAGCTACGATGGACGACGGTCAAAAATACAGCGGTGATAATTACACAGCAGCAACAGCAACCGAAGCAGAAGCGAATGTGATTAATAAAAAACTAAACGAACGTTTAGAAATCGTTGGTGGCGCTGACAAAGCTAAATTGACTGAGAATAACATCGGCGTGAATGCGAAAGATGGTAAGTTAAAAAGTTCAATTAGCTAGCGAGTTAACAAATATCAACTCCATCACTAATGGTGCAAACTCTGGCAAAGTTGAGTTCGGTGCAGATGGTGTAACTACGTTCAGTAGCGGTGCAGCAGCTGGCGATAAAAACTGTCACAATCGACGTAAAGCTGGTAAAGTCACTGTTGGAAACAACGGTAACCCAATTGCTATTGATGGTGCTGTAGGTGATATCACTGGTTTAACGAATACAACGTTGGATGCAGCTGACTTCGCAACAAAAGGCCGATGCAGCTACGGAAGAACAATTGAAAGTCATTCAAGGTCAAATTGGTACAGGCAAATTATCCCTTCGGTGCGAACCTTCCTGCCACAGCTGGTGGTAATAAAGTTGTTGAAAATGCTCTTGGTTCCACTGTGAATATCGTTGGTACTGCAATGTAACAGCAGATGACAACTACGATGGCAACAACGTAGTGACAACTGTTGAAAAAGGTGCTGATGGCAATAGCACAGTGACTATTAAGTTGAACAAAGATTTAACATCTAGATCTTAACAACAAATACGGTAACTGCAAAAGGTGAACCTGGCGCTAAACGGTCAAAGACGGCAAAGATGCAGTAGTGACTGTCGGTGAAAAAGGTGAACCAGGCGTTAACGGCAAAGATGGCTCTGACGGACGTTATCGGCGTAAACAGCAAAAGACGGTTCTGCAGTTGTGATCAACGGCAAGGACGGCTCTATCGGATTGACTGGACCAAAAGGTGAAAATGGTAATAGCGTAGTCATCAATGGTAAAAGATGGTAAAATCGGGCTAAAGGTGAAGACGGTAAATCAGTTGTCATCAACGGTAAAGACGGCACAATCGGCTTAACGGGTCCGAAAGGTGCTGATGGTGCACCAGGTAAATCCTTAGATATCGGCATGAAAGAAGGCTACAACGGTGCTAGACGGGTGCTGATGGTGTTCCAGGCGTTCGTGGTGAAAAAGGTGTTGACGGCAAAGATCGGCATCACTCGTATCGTATACACAACGAAAGAAATTGACCCAGCGACGAATGCTGAAAAAGTAGTAGAACGTCAAGTGGCTACTATGGACGACGGTTTACGTTTCACTGGTAATAACTCTGACACTGTGAATAAACATCGCTTGAACACATTGGTGAACATCGTTGGTGAAGGTGTGACGAAGGAAGCGGCTAAAACATTTGCATCCGCTGAGGGTAATATCTTAGTAGAAGCAGATGGTAAAGATGCGTTGACACTTCGCTTGAACAAACATCTAAACTTAACGAATACTGGTTCTGATGATAGTAGGCAACTCTGTGGTGAACAACGCAGGCTTAACTGTGAAAGACGGTGCTAGCGAGATCCAAAAGTAGGTAGCACAGGTGCGACTTTTTACAGACGGTACGAATACGACTGAAGTGGCACCGACAGTAGCCCGTGTGAATGGTGTGAAAAATGCAAATGGTGCTGTCACTGGTGGTGTTGTGATTGGTAAACAATCGGCTACACCAAGTACAGATGGCAAAAACTCCTGGCGCAACAGACAAAAGCGGCGAGAAGGCAACTATCGTGACAGGTCTTGAAAATAAAGATTGGAGCGTAACAGAACCGAAATTTGTATCTGGCCGTGCAGCGACAGAAGATCAGTTGAAAACTGTATCTGATGCAGCGAAAAGCAGCAGCGAATAACACAATCCAATTTGGCGCGGACAATGCGTCTAAAAACAGATACACAAGCCTTGAATAAAACAAGGTGGCATCAGCTTTCAATATCACTGGTGGCGTAGATAAAAGACTAAATTATCTGATAACAATATCGGCGTGAATGCTAACGGTTCTACTGTGGAAGTGAAATTGGCGAAAGAATTGATAGGCTTAACAAGCGCTGAATTTACGAACGCTGATGGTAAAACGACAAAAGTAGAAGGTGGCAAGGTGACGACTGGTGACACAGTTCTTAGCACAACAGGATTTAGCTGTAGGGTGACCAAACTGCGGGCACATTCGTGACTAAGACTGGGTACGGTTGTGAAAGACGGCGACGTGACAACATCTACGACAGCAGGGTGAAACTGTATATCGTGATGGAGATAAAGCGACAACAGTTAACACATCTGGTATCACGATCGAGAATGGCGATAAAACCGTATCCTTAACAAACAATGGCTTAGACAATGGCGGCAACAAAATTGTGAACGTGGCCGAAGGTGTAAATGATACAGACGCTGTTAACGTAAAAACACCATTGCACGACGAAATATGGCAAAGCGAAAAACAACTGTTTCTGTAAAACGGTGAAGACAAAGATGTGAATAAAAATCTTTCCTTAACGGTTACAACAGGAACTGATGGTCATAATAACTACGACATTCGCTTAGCTGACAAAGTGACATTGGGAACGGATACTGCGAAACAAGTGACAATGGATGGCACAGCAGGTACCGTGACAGCGGGCACTGGTGACAACATTGTGAAAGCAGACGGTACAAATGCTAGTGTAACAGCTGGTACAGGTACTAATACTGTGAAAGTAGACGGTGGTAAAGGCCAAGTGACTGCATCTAATGTGGTAGTTGGTAAACAATCTGTGACTCCAGGTGTTAATGGTGTAGCGCCTACAACAGGTGCGACACCAACAGAAGGTAACTTCATCACTGGTTTAGATAACAAAACTTGGGATGTAACAAATCCAACATTTGTATCTGGTCAGAGCAGCTACAGAAGACCAATTGAAATCTGCTACTACTGGTTTAGTGGATAAAAGGATTAGTCTTCGATGCAAAACACTGGGGAGCGAAAACAAATAAACTTGGTTCCACTGTGAAAATCCAAGGTACTGCGGAAATTCCAGCAGGAGCTACGGATGCAGACAAAAACTATGACGGTAAAAACGTATTGACTTCCATCGAACAAGATGAAAAAGGCAATACAACAGTAACCGTGAAGGAGCAAAGATTTAACATCCAAATCTGTAACAACAAATACCATCACTGTAAAAAGGTGAACCAGGTGCTAATGGTCAAGACGGCAAAGATGCAGTCGTGACTGTGGGAGAAAAAGGCGAACCAGGTACTAACGGCAAAGATGGCAAACCAGGTTCAGATGGCGTATCATCGGCGTAAACGGTAAAGACGGTTTCTGCAGTTGTAGATCAATGGCAAAGACGGATCTATCGGATTGAACGGTAAAGATGGTAAAAACGGTCTTTCCATTAAAGGTGACAAAGGTGTTGTTGGTGCAGACGGCACAGATGGCGCTAATGGTAAAGACGGCATGACTCGTATCGTATATGAAACGAAACATCCAGATCCTAACAATGCTGGTAAAGACATTGTGGTGAAACATGAATGCTACGATGGACGATGGCATGAAATATGCTGGTGACGATGCACAAGATGCTGACAAATCCAAAGTCATTGCTAAGAAATTGAAACCAAACGGTAGATATTGTTGGTGGTGCAGCTAAGGATAAATTAACGGACAAAAACATTGGTGTAAACAATGTGGATGGTAAGTTAAAAGTACAATTAGCTAGCGACTTAACAAGCATCAACTCCATTACGAATAAAAGAAAACAGCGGTAAAGTTGAGTTCAAAGATAAGGGAGTGACTACTTTCAGCGGTGGTAAAGCTGACGATAAAGCAGTATCCATTGACGGAAAACAAGGATTTGTGACAGGGTTGCAAAAACAAAGACTGGAATGTAGCAAATCCCAACAGTTGTATCTGGTCGCAGCGACGGAAGATCAATTGAAAGTGGTTAGCGACCGTTTCAGCAGAGGCTCGTAAATTCACGAGGCGATAACAAAGATGTGACGGCTGTGGTTGGCCTTGGCGAAGCATTGAATATCAATGGTGGCGCAGATGCGACTAAGTTGACTGACAATAATATCGGTGTCATCGCGAAGGAAGCTGTTAAAAATGCAGATGGAACGGTGAAAACACCGGCATCCATGACAGTTAAGTTGGCGAAAAACGTTCACATGGGTGATGGTTCTACCGATTACACTGGCGTATTTAAACCTACTTTCATCGACAAAGATGGCAAAGGTGAAACCTGTCATCGATGAGAAAACAGGTAAACCTCGCAGAGTTTAATACATCTGTGAAACATGATGGATCAGGCAGTGAGTACACTGTATATCGTCCTGGCAAAGATGGGTAAACCTGAACCGGCGATTACGACGAATGTAACACCATTGGGTGTGGTGATTGAATCCAATAATTCCAATGGCAAAGCGAACCCTCCTGTGACATTGACAGCAAATGGCTTAGATAACGGCGGTAACCGCATTCTAAATGTGGCACCTGGTATCAATGGCACTGACGGTGTCAACGTAGATCAGTTGAAAGGTACAGCGAACAACGTTCTGAACCAAGCTACTGGCGAAGCTTATAAAGCTGGTGCGAAAGCAGCCGCTTTAGCAGCGTTGAAACCATTACAATATGACCCATTAGAACCGACACAAATCATGGCGGGCATTGGTAATTATCGTAATGAAACAGCAGCGGCTATTGGCCTTGCACATTACACGCAAGAAGCGACTATGTTCCACGTAGGTGTTACATTAGGTCAACATCAAAATATGGTGAATGCTGGCGTGACTCATAAATTTGGCTGGAGTCCAGAAGAAAAAGCAATTCCTGAACGTTATAAAGCGGGCCCGATCTCCTCTGTATATGTAATGCAAGATGAAGTATCTGCATTGAAACAAGAGAACGAACGCACGAAAGTAGCGTACGAACAAGTATTGGTAGATAATGCAAATATCAAAGCAGAAAACCAAGAAATGAAGGAATCTTACAACAAAAATGGCTCAAGACAATGAAGAAATGAAAGCACAAATCAAAAATGTTGATGCAGGCTATGGGAATGAAATAAGTCCTGAAGATGTAACTTCCTATGAAGATGAAAAAGCCCTACCCTTCCGGGTCGAAAGACTGGAAGCGGTAGGGCTTTTTGTGCTGCTAGTACCTCTTATTAAAGGACAAAAACCGGGGCAATACAGAGTATCGCCCCGGTAAAAACTTTATAGTTTATTGTCTTGTAATAATTATACTACACAATTATTAGTGAATCAAAAGTTTATTTTTAAAATGAAAAATCTTGAATGGTTTCGATATCTACTAGCTCTACTTCTTTACCGTGGAATTGGATGATCCGTTCGTCTTGCAAACGACCCTAGTTCACGGCTGAGGGCGGTGCGGCTCACGTTGAGAACGTCCGCCATTTCTTGTCGATTGTGTGGTCAGGTGAGGATATTCTTTTGCACTCGCCGAATATCCATGAGATAGGCGAAGATTTTTCGCGCATCCCTTTGAGGGACAGATAATGCACTTTGCGGGTCAGCTGCATCGCCTTTTTCAGACAGGTCATGCATGAGGTTGGTGAGCAACTGGATTTGACAGGATTGGCAGTCCGGAAATGCTTTGGTGAAAGTCTCAATAGGTAAGAACAACACGATAGCATCTTTCGTAGCTTCGATCGTAGCTGGCCATAGGGGATGATTACTAAAGAGCAAAGCTTCCCCGAACATAGAGGACGGCTGTAGTTCAGTTACGATGGTTCGTTGTCCCAACATGTTCTCTCGTGTTAATAAGGCACGCCCTTTCTAGCAAGATACCGATGCCTTCCATCGGATCCCCAGCAATGGCAATGAAAGAATGAAACTTTGTACTTTCACATTCGCTTGAGACAAGAAAAGTGATAAATTCTCTGGCGCAATATGAGCGCATAGGGAGATTGTTGAATTGTATTCATGTATGTTTCTAACGTTGGATGTAATGTCGACATGAGACCTCGATAACTAGAAAATTATAAAGTGTAGCCAAGGATACGTTTTTCTGCTTTCAGTATACATATACTACATGTATAGATAACAAGACACTGCTAGATTGTCTCTTGAGAGGGCTTTCACTATGAAAGTGATTGTCTAGTAAGATATCTAAAGTAATACAAAAAGTATGTTGTAGTATACATGTTAAGGGCAAAGTTCCCAAGGAGGTTTATCATGAGTATGTTCTGTTTCCAATGTGAACAAACAGCGCAACCAAATGGTTGTACAGTACAAGGTGTGTGTGGTAAAACAGCACCGGTTGCAAATTTACAAGACGAATTAACAGCGGCGTTGATCGGTTTAGCTCGTGCAATGCAAGCTACAGAAGTAACGTTAGAAAACGTACAATTGTTAAAACGTGGTTTATTCATGTGTGTAACAAACGTAAACTTCTCTGAAGATCGTGTACAAGAGTTCATCGATGTAATCAACAATGCGCATAACAAATTAGATGCGAACATTCCTAACTTTGATTGGGAAGAATTGTGGAAAGGTCATGAAGATATCGTTTCCTTGCGTTCCACATTGTTATTAGGTATGCGTGGTATGGCTGCGTACGCATGGCATGCAGCAGTATTAGGGCTACAACGATCCGAAGTTGATGCTTGGTCTCGTAAAAGGCCTTGTAGAAATGGCGAAAGACCACAGCGCAGAAGAATGGTTAGAGCCTATTGATGGAATTCGGTGGCATCAACCTTGCTTGCATGGCGTTGTTAGACAAAGCAAACACAACTACATACGGTACTCCAGTTCCTACAACTGTACCTTTGACAGTAGAACCAGGTCCTTTCATCGTGGTAACAGGCCATGATTTACACGACTTAAAAATGTTATTGGAACAAACTGATGGCAAAGGCGTTAATATCTATACACATGGTGAAATGCTTTCCATGTCATGCGTACCCCTGAATTGAAAAACATCCTCAATTGAAAGGTAACTTCGGTACTGCATGGCAAAACCAACAAAAAGAATTTGACGGCGTTCCAGGTGCATTCTTGTTCACAACAAACTGCATTATGCCACCAAAACAAACATATATCAAAAACATCTTCACAACTGACATGGTTGGTTTCGATGGCTGCGGTCATGTGGAACACAACGAAGATGGCACAAAAAGATTTCTCTGCAGTAATCGAACGTGCTATTGAATTAGGCGGTTACAAAGAGCCACAACAATTCACAGGCATCAACGGCGGTACAGAAGTAACAACTGGTTTCGGTCATCGGTACAGTACTTGGCGTAGCTGATAAAGTAATTGATGCAGTAAAGCTGGCGCTATCTAAACACTTTCTTCTTGGTAGGTGGTTGCGACGGTGCTAAAGTAGGCCGTAACTACTACACTGACTTTCGTAAAACAAACTCCAGAAGATACGATGGTATTGACTCTTGCATGTGGTAAATATCGTTTCAACGACCTTAACATCGGTGAAATTGGTGGCTTACCTCGTATCTTAGATATGGGTCAATGTAACGATGCGTACTCTGCTATCCCAGTAGCGGTAGCATTAGCAGGCGCTTTTGAATGTGACGTAAATGAATTGCCATTGACATTAGTATTGTCTTGGTACGAACAAAAAGCGGGTATGTATCCTATTAACATTATTGTCCTTAGGCATCCGGCAACATCTACATCGGACCATCCTCACAAAATTCTTGTCCAACACAGTACTTGGCATCTTAGTTGAAAAATTCAACTTACATCCGATTACAACACCAGAAGAAGATATGAAAGCAATCTTGGGATAAACCTCTTTTTCCCTCAATATCCTAGGACCTTTTCAATCTATCAATATAAGAACGCTCCTTGCATTGCATGGGGCGTCTCTTGTTTCGCTATGTAGTCTTGTGGCGGTGTTAGCTAAATAAGATAGGAAGATCGCAACATACCCTTCTCAAACCGATCCTACGGTAGGTTTGTTTCCAGAGCATGTTGCGGTCTTTTACGTTTGTGTGATTTATGTAGTAAGGACCGCCACAAAGGCTGCTACTCGTAACGGCGTTCCTTCTGTCATTTGCAAACTTGCGCTTTGTGTAGTTTGCTGTTCGGAATGGTATTTAGTTTATATAAATTGTACGAATAGATTATGCTGTAATAAAAATTATAAAAGTCATCGACGTGTTGTTAGGCTCATTTTCTGTTACTACTCTTTTACGAGAAGGAGCAATGTATGGTATGATATAAGATACAGATAATACATAAGATATTCCTACATAGATAATAGGAGGTACCCTACTTTTGAGTAGTATTTTTGATATCATTGGACCTGTTATGATTGGTCCTTCTAGTTCACATACAGCGGGGGCGGCGCGTCTGGGAAAGATGGCTTTGTCTATTTTTCGTGAGCGCCCTGACAGTGTGACTATGACATTATATGGTTCTTTTGCGAAAACGTATCAAGGACATGGTACGAATCGTGCCTTAGTAGCTGGACTACTAGGTATGGACGCAGATGATGCTCGTATTCGTGAGTCGTTGGAGATTGCGGAGCAAGAGAACTTTCAATATACCTTTATCGAATCCGAAGTGGATGCAGGCCATCCCAATACGGTACGGTTCAATATGTACGGCAAAGATGGCAAGCATATGTCCGTCACTGGTTCTTCCCTTGGCGGTGGTCGAGTAGCGGTTACCAATATTGATGGTATCGATGTAGACATCACTGGGGAAGAGCATCAAATCATTGCGTTCCATACGGACCAACCTGGTGTGATTGCTGGGGTGACACATATTTTAGGACTTGAAAGCGTCAATATTTCTAGCATGCGCGTATTCCGAAAACGGAAAGGATCAGAAGCAGTGATGCTGATTTCTACGGATTCCGATGTAGATGAGAAGGCATTACAACAAATCAAGGAAGTGCCGGGCATTTCCTCTGTTATGTATTTCGAGCCACTGGAATAGAGGAGATTATGAGTTACTTATACGATACAATTGAAGATATTGGCGCCTCGCAGAGCGTGAAAATATATCCTTTTTCCGAAGTGGTTCTTGCGCGCAGAAATGGAAGGCACTGGCTCTACAAGAGATGAAGTGGTGAAAGAAATTTCTATCGCGTTCAAATTTTTAAAAGAATCTGTTCGAGATGGCTTTACAAGATGAACGAAAAAGTAAGAGCGGCATGTCTGGTGGTCAAAGCGAAACAATTGCACGAACGGAAGCCTATCTTCTTGAGTGATCTCACATACCGTGCTCTGCGGCATGCTATTTCCGTAAATGAAGCCAATGCGAAAGATGTTCCGCATCAGTAGCCTGTCCTACAGCTGGTGCGCTCTGGTATTTTTACCAGGTGTGATGCAAGCAGTTGGTGAAGTGCTACAACAGTGATGATGAAGCTTTCATCAACGGGTTTTAGCAGCCGCTGGGGTGGCAATGTAGTGACGAACCAAGCTTGCGTAGCAGGTGCTGTGGGCGGCCGCTGCCGAAGTCTGGTACTAGCAGCAGCGATGGCAGCGGCTTGTGCAGTAGCCATGATGGGTGGTACTACCGAAGAGATTATTACAGCCATGACGTTATGTATGAAGAATGTATTGGGATTAGTCTGTGATCCTGTAGCAGGGCTAGTGGAAGTACCTGTGTGAAACGGAAATGGCATTTATGCAGTTCATGCGTTGTCATCTGCGGAAATGGCGATGGCAGGACTACGCAGTCGCATTCCAGCAGACGAAGTTATCGGTGCTATGGATTCCATTGGACGAGCTTTGCCAGAAGCATTACGAGAAACTAGTGAAGGCGGGTTGGCAAGAACAAAAACAGGGATGGAGATTACGAATCGATTAGCAAATCGAAAAATAAGGTGGTATATATGGAGTGTAAGGCGTATAGGGGAGACTGAAGTCTCATCAAGGGCTATATTGGTGCTGCGTACATTGCAGCAAGCAGGGTATGAAGCCTATATAGTAGGTGGTGCAGTACGAGATATTCAGATGGGCCGTATTCCTCATGATTATGATATTGTGACCTCTGCCTTGCCAGAGCATACCATTCATAGTTTGCGAGAGTCTGGATTTACCACTACGAATGTGGTGGGCTTTCCTTGGTGTCGTAGTGGTACGTTGGAAAGACTATGAATATGAGGTGGCTTCTTATCGCAATGAACAGTATGGTGAGGATAGCCATCGGCCCGTATCGGTTGCCTTTCCATCTACTTTTAGCAGATGTACAGCGACGAGATTTTTACCATCAATGGTCTTGCTATGACGGCGGATGGTGACATTCGGAGATGAAGTACAGGGTTACAAGATATTGAAAAAGGGTATATTGCGGACAATTGAGATCAGTAAGAAACGATTCCAAGAGGATGCTTATCGCATGTTTCGACTCTGCCGCTTTGTAGGGCAATTAGGATTCACTATAGATTCAGACACGTGGGCTGGGAGTGGCACCGAATTTGTATCGGGTGCAGGGTTTGTCCTTGGAACGAGTACGCACAGAGATAGAAAAATGCTGCTCAGTGACCATGTAGCATTAGCCCCAGATGTATTGGTAAGAAGCCATTTGCATGAGCAATATTGCCAACAGACCACAGGTGGGACATCACGACGTATTCCTATATTGCCAGAGCTAACGCACCTAGTTGACTTGTCACAGGCGCCAGAATATCATGTTCATGATGGTTGGAATCATACATTAGCTGTGGTCCAGCAAGTACCACCAAACTTAGTATTGCGGTGGGCCGCCTTGCTCCATGATGTGGGGAAAGGTATGGACGGTGTTCGAGGCTTTCGCTGAGGGCGCATCACGGATTATAACCACGATCGAGTGGGGGCCACCATGGCGCGCCAAATTCTTGAACGGTTGGGGTATGGCAAAGACTTTGTGACCTTGGTGGTGTGGCTAGTGGAACGGCATATGCGCTTTCATTTTTATGTGGCGAATGCCGGTGCAGATCTACGAAAATGGATTCATAAGGAAACTGGTGAAAGTCAATTCCGAGAAACGGCGGACTTGGTGCTGGCCATGGAATATTTAGCAGCCTGGGGTCGCAGATGTAGCCGGTGAGCTGGGAACCAAAGATATAGGTCCCTCACAAGTCTATGGAGAGCGCATGGTACGGATAGCTAAAACTATGCCTGTCCATACGAAGGATTTACAATACCATCGTACCCTTCCTAAAACGGTAGCACCTTATACAAAGGAAGTAATGACTACCTTATTGGAGCGATGATAAAGGGAGATCTCGACAATACGCCAGAAGCGTTACAAGAAGCGAGGTATTGCCAAGTATCATCGATTGATGAAAAAGGAGCATAAAGAATGAATGTGCCAGCAGCACGAAAAGCGGTTGACCCTGACGTCTAGAAAGGGGTTGACTTGGACATTAATACTAGCTATCGGCTTATTGTGCCGATATATAGATGCTACAAATTATTCATAATAGTACATATTCAAAAACGATTTTCGAATCAGTTTATCACGGACCGAATATTACAGTCTCCTCGTGGTACTACGTATGACCGCAATAGGGAATCCACTGCACGCTTTTGAGGTGTCACCGTTAACTCTGTCAGCAGACCCAACGATGATGCGGGCGCGAATGTAGTCCCAGAAGAGGTAGCTGATGTGTTAGCTCCCTATGTGCGGATCTCGAAAGAAGAGATAATCAAGAAGCTCAATGAAGATACAGCCTTTGTGTGGATTGATCGATTGTTGGATGTACCCAATTCCAATGGGGTAGAAGCGGCAGTGAAAGCAGCCAAATATGACTTTATTGCGTTACACAAGGAGAATCGTCGACACTATCCGAATGATCACTTTGATAGCGCAAGTACTTGGTTTTGTGGGATTTAATGAAGAAGGACAGGCGGATGCAGAAGGGAAAGCGGGATTACGAAGCGGCCTTAGATGATGTGATTCGCAGCGATGAAACAAAAGTGAGTATCTACAATGATGCGGCAGGACATCCTGTATTTGAATCGGTACAATCTCAATTCTTGCCTAATCAAGAGAAATCCTGTAAAACCTGACTATTGATACAACGGTGCAGTTCATTGCAGAGCAAGCCTTGAGACAAGGCTATGGCGAGACAAAAGCGAGCAGTGCGTGCCATGATTATTATGGACCCCTAAAACAGGGAAATCTTGGCAATGGCGAATAAAAATCGCGGTATGTCATCAGGATGTGAATAAAGTAAAGTTTGAGGTTATCGGAATAATGCGGTGGTGAGCATTTATAGAACCAGGGTCTACGTTCAAACCGATTATTGCCGCCTCGCTCTGGCAGCTGGAAAAGTGGCAACTCAGATACAGTGTACAATGATGCGGGCACCATTCTAATCGATGGGCATACGATAAAAACTGGGACGGCGGTAAAGGCAGGGTAAAGTTCGCTTACTAGATATTCTAAAATATTCCATTAATACGGGTATGGTGTACTTGGGTACGACCACAGGTGGAGATATTTTGACAGATTATGTCAAACGAGTTGGCTTTTGCAGTAGGCCAGGTATTGAGTTACCGCTGAGGGGATGGTATCCTACTTCGATCCAGCTAACGATGACGAAACTAGATGTGGCGACCATGTCTATCGGACAAGGGGTTGCGGTGACACCATTACAAATGGTACAAGCCTTTTGGCGCCTTGGCGAATGGTGGGCAGATGATGAAACCTCATATTATTAAATCCATTATGAACCCCAGATGGCTCCTATTTATAAGAGAAGCGCAAGACGTAGAGCAAGGTCAACCTATCCCTGAAAGTATTGCCAAACAGATTACAGATATCTTTAGAAAAAGAAGTGTCTGAAGGTGGCGGTCATAAGGCGTATGTAGAAGGCTACCAATTTGCTGGTAAAACAGGAACGGCGCAAAAACTTAGATCTGAACATGGATGGGTACTTGAAATGGTCGTTACATTGCCTCCTTCATCGGTTATGGCCCCAGAAGATGCTGCCCACTTTGTTGCATTAGTTGTGATTGATGACCCGCAGGAACATACTATGGTAGTCAAATCGCGGCACCAGTATTCCAAGATGTGATGTCACAATTAGTGCGGTACTATAAGCTTTCACCAACTCGTAGTAAACATAATGAGAAAGATAAGAGCAAAAGGTGGAAGTAATGTATTAGCAGTACATCGTAATAAAGATGGGTCTGTGATTGTGCCGAATTTCGTGGGACATGCTTATGGGGAGGTCCGCGATTGGGTCTCATGAAGCAGGATTGACATTCGCCAAAGTGGTACGGGCTATGCCATTTCGCAAGATGATAAGGCGGTGGGCAGTACCTTGGAACAAGGTGAATCGATTGACGGTACATTTTAGCCGGTAATATTAGTTAGACGTGTATGTACTCTACTGGATAGACATGTGACATGTAATGCATGAGATTCTGAATGCGAGGATAGAATGATAGAATTATTAGGGAAGCCAGTAGCACAGGCTCGTAAGGCAGTGTTACAAGAGAAAATGCAACGTACTAGTAGACAAGGTGTAACCATTACACTGGGTATTTTACTAGTGGGTGACGATAGTGCTGCAAAATGTATGCCATTTCAGTGGAAAAAGTGGCAAAAGTGGCAAATTTTGGTACTGAAATTGGTAGCAATTGCCTGATTACTGCTACGCAAGAAGAGCGTAGAGGCGGTGATCCGGAGATTCCAATGCGACGAGGATATCTATGGACTGTGCCAGTGTGATGCCGATGCCAACAGCACATCGATAGCGAAGCGGTGATTGAGTCTTGATCAGCAAAGATATTGATGGCTGACGACGTACTAATATTGGATTAGTTAGCTCTGGCAAAAGGTGGGTATGTACCGTGCACACCAAAAGGCTTGTATGGCCATCATCGACCATTATGGCATTGAGCAGTGGCAAAAAAGTAGTTGTTTTAGGTCGCAGCCAAGTGGTGGGAAAACCAGCGTTGTATTAGCCTTAGATCGAAAATGCGACAGTGACGATTTCGTCATTCCAGAACGCAAAAACTTAGCTGGAACTAGCCCAAGCTGATGTGGTCATTGCGGCGGTTGGCAAGGCACACATGGTCGCATGGATCTATGTTGACAACCAGGCTGCGTGGGTATCATTGACGGGAATCAACGAGTCTAGATGGACAGACCGTAGGTGACGTGGAGCTCGACCTGCAAAGAAACAGTGGCAGCGCCGTCACTGCCGGTACCAGGCGGGTGTTGGCTCTGTGACGACTACTATGATGTTAGAAGGATTATACGAGGCGTATTATGCACGAACATGGCCATCGCTGAGGAATCGTGGATGTGGCACTGGACACGCTGAAAGCGACGAAGGCAGTGTGATCCACGCTATACTAAGCACAGATTGGCGTCCTGTCTGTGAGCCAGATGCGCTTACAGTTTGTTTTTGATGCGGTCACGCAGGGACACCAGCAGAAGGAGCCATATTAGAGGTAGAGACGATACCTATGAGAAGGTCGTTGCTGGATTGCGACCAAGAGTTTTCAATAGAACGATTACCGCCAGTGTGCCTCGCATTGTCATAGCTCGCGGTCGAAGAATTACAAGGCAGGAACTGCGAGTGGCATCCATTGATGATGGATTAGAGGAGTTCTATGGAGGTACAAGTAATGACAAATGTATTGGCAAAAATGATGCCATTGCAGAAACACTACAACAACAATTTCAGAGATAAAGCGCATTAGTGATGAACTTACTGGGTCTCCAGGGCAGGTAAAAACGTCTCTGTTGGAGGCGACCTTACAAACCGTTTGTCTAAGGAGTATCGGATTGCCGTGATCGAAGGTGACCCTAGTGTACCGATAAAAGATGCAGAGCGTATCCATGTTACTGGCGTACCGCTGATTCAAATCATGCTGGTGGATGCTCATTTGGATGCGACATGATTCGTAAGGCCATTGGCTGAGCTAGATCTGGATGCTTTGGATGCTCATCATCATTGAAAAATGTAGGCAATTTAGTATGCCCAGCGGAATTTTTCATCGGTGAAGATAAGGAAGGTGACAGTCCTTTCATTACAGAAGGTAAGATAAGCCTCTCAAAGTTCCGTTGATATTCAAAAGAATCTGCTGCAGTCTATTGAATAAGGTAGACTTACTGCCACATATGTCCGTATTCAAAATGGATGGAGGCTATCCGAGATATTAACTCATTGCAACCAGGAGTGCCTATCTTCCAAGTGAGTTGCACTACAAGAATCGGGGCTTTCAGAATGGATACAATGGCTGAAAGCAAAAGTGAGGAGCGAGCAAAGAGATGAAGCATAAACTGACATATACCTTTTGGAGCCTCATCGCCACATTGGGGATGGCAGGTGTACAGGGCGCAAGATGTAACCCAGCTACAAAATGTAGGCACAGTAGTCGCAAAGGAGTGCCATTACGAAACATGGACTTCTACGATGGTAACAGCAGGATCTGTGACCTTTTGACTTGACGCACTTCTGTGGAAGAAGAAGCTGCAATCCGTGCATTTATGAAAGAAGAAAGCCTCCTTTGTAGAAGTCAGAGGAAGATAATTTAGAAATGTGGGACCACGTTTACAGCGAAACGCGTGTACCTATTGTCATCACAGATGAGTTTGTACAAGGCTACAACAAGAGGCGAATGCTCGAGTGGAAGCGAAGAAAGCAAGAGCCGTGGACCTTCCCGAAGTGGATACGCTAAAGCATAAATTAGAAGGCATTTCCTAGAGAAAACCACAGATGCTAAAGTAGCTAGTAAAGAGACTGCTGATAGAACAGAGAAGAGCATCTGTTACAGAAGATGGAGATGTGGAAATCTGTTGAAGATGAAGGCACAGATGCTTCTGATGTAACGATGGAGAAGAATGATAAGCTGAAGTCAGAAACCGATGCAGCTACAAAGCGATGAATCAGTCAGATAAGAAAAGAGGATACAAAAGAGGATATAAAAGCTAAAGATGCTATGGCCTATGCACCAGAATTATTGTGACAGATAAAGATACTATTTTCTTGCATAAGGATGTGCATGTAGGAGCTACCGTGGGGAAGTACTTTTGCTTTGGGGCGCACTCGAAGGCTATGTGGCGCAATACTAAAGATGGTTCTATGGTGTGGCTATATCAAGGAAGATTTGCTGTTAAAAACTATAACAGAATCTGCAAAAAGTTCTATGCAAAAAGAGGAGTTTTTCACAGTTGGTGAAGAACTCTTATAGTAGTGACTCTTTAGCGAGGTTCTAACAGTTCTGTGGGCTATGTGTGGCTTTCTTGCAAAAGGAAAAGTAGCACATTTGGGAATGATTAAGCGAAGATTGGCCTCGCTTTATGACACCAGCCACATTAGAAACGTTTATACCGAATGAAATGAAGGAAGCAGATTTTTCTTGATGGGATATCGTTTAGGTACACCATTACCAATGATCCGAATCGATCTTGGAAGAAAAGGAAAACTTTCACGGCCAAGAGTTTTTAGGGTATAAGGATGTAGTCGTCGCATATAACAAGGATCGCGAAATCACTTTGGTCATGATCAACTCATCGCTTGGTACGACAAAAACGCGGCATTTCACTTGGAGACTCTAAATACTTACTGCTCTATCTCTATGGAGTGCCAGATTTTTGAAGAACCTGCTAATCATCATGATCCTAGTAAGGAACAGTATATGGACACGCTCATCCTCTATTTGGCGAACACATACTTGTTATTACTGTGGATGATAAATTTATACGAGAAATATTATTGTCGACTCAAAAGAAAAGCGAACTTGTTTCGGCTATGAAATAAGTGCGTCTTTGCTTGATGTTATAAAGGAAGACATGCAACATACCCTTCTCAAAACCGATCCCACGGTAGGTTTGATCAGGAGCATGTCGCGGCTCTTCTGCATTTGCATGTTAGCACAAAGAACGACCACGCTATTTCGCGTAACTGCGTCGCTTAGGGGGGTGAGTTTCAAAAGGTTATTTGACACAATGTGATTTGAATAGTATTATGTATCAGTGTTTCATATGTAATTAATAGGTGAATAGAATGGAATGGTAAGGAGGCAGAGTGGATGAATAGTAAGTCGATAGCAGCCATTGTGATGACTACTGCTGGCTACAGGGTATGGAATTGTGCAGGCACAGGACAGGGTTCCTGTGCTTCGGATGGGATACTAGATTGGTAGTGACCATTCGGTCGAGTAGGGGTAGTATTCTGATTAGCGGAGATGATGCTGTAGTAGTGCACATGCCCATGCAGAGGTGAATGATAAGGGCGCATCCATTGGAGCGTATGCAGGGGCGAGAAGTTGACTGACGGGTCTACTAATCTTGGATATAATGCATCAGGGTCGTGCTTTTCAATGCGATAGCACTGGGAAGATTGGCTGTATTACAGGGATATCAATCGATGGGTACTGGCTATAAGACACATACTTTCTTTGGTGTTGAAAATGGTATGGCCATTGGTGAATCGCTCAAGGGCGCGTGAAACTAATTCTGTTGCACTAGGTCTCAAACAGTAACTAACCGTGATGAGTGGTTGACAATGATCGTTTCGAACATAGCTGTTCTAAAAGATCTACGAGAAAGGTAACTTACAGTTACCATACTGCGTTACAAGAGAAAATAGCAACCAAAGAAGTAGAGTATAAAAGCTGCAAAATGAATATGAAAATGCATTCAAGGAGACATATATACATTATCTGAAAAAGAGCAGCTATAATAGGTAAATTAGCACGGAATGAAGATGTGGATCTCAGCGGAATTAAACGCTCATAAGGACTCAGTCGGAAGAGAAATATAATCTATTAAAGAAAAAGTTGCAGAGCTCAGTCACAAAGAAAGCAGAAATCAATCAGATAGCAGGTACTTGGCGGTCTGGACAAGGCGCTATATCTATTGGCAATTCTGGAAAAAGGGGATACAAGACAGCTCATAGGGTTAGCAGCGGATCAGAAGATACTGATGGCACTAATGCAGCATAACTCAAAATCGTATAGATGCAGCTCATCGTGCATTGGATGAACGATTGGACAGTTGCGAAAATGAAGCGAGACAAGGGAATACGATGACGGCGGCTCTTTGCTGCACTAAAACCAGTAGCTTATAAAGCAAATGAACCAACGCAAGTGTATTAGCAGGTGTAGGACAACATGCAGGTCATAGTGGCTATGCTTTTGGGTGTCTCTCATTATAGGGATGAACGAATGATGCAGTGAATGCAGGGGCAGCATTTTCAGGAAACCAATTAGTGTATAATGCAGGTGCTACTTTTACGATTAGGTAAAAAGGGCATTCTCAGCCGCGGATAGAACTCATCTATCAATAGACAGCTTATTTGAAGCATTACAGCGAGAGTCAAACTAGAAACCAACGTCAAAAACAAGTGCTACGAGAGTTGGAGACTGAGAAAATCAACAGTTGCACCAAGATTTGGAGCAACTCAAAACAGATGGCAAGATAATAGATATATGATAAAAAGATAGGATGACAATGAGGTAAGTGATGAAAAGACATTGTGTAGTACCTTTGATACTAGCTAGTATTTTGGCAACAGGTTTAGGAAGTGCGCAAGCAGCGGGTAATGATTCTTATGAAGCTGGTGGAGGTAATGCTTCCGGAGATAATTGTAGCGATAGGGGCATCAGCGTCGAGTGTTGAACGTGATTCTGTGTCCATAGGCGCTGGGGCATCTTCTGCAATAGTATGGCGTAGCAATCGGTAGAGAGCACGAAGTGATAAAGCAGGTGCCATCAGTATGGGCGTATAAAGCACAGGCTATGGGTGAAAATACTTTGGCATTGGGACGAGAGGCTCAGGCGCGTGGAGAAAACGGTTCTATTAGTATAGGCATTGAAGCGATTACTGGGGATGGCAGTCATGGATCGGTAGCTATCGGTACATCGGCTAAAACAGAGGCTGCTGATAGTGTGGCACTAGGATCGTACACATTAGGGAACCGAAACAAAGGTGCCCTGGGATATGATCCGTCTGAAGAGTTTGTAGTAAAAGGTGCTAATGGGACATTACAGATAAGCACTGCCAAACAAGGTACTACTGATAATACTGCGGTAAGTACATGGCAATCTACAAGAGGTGCTGTATCCATTGGTAACTCGGAAACAGGGGATACGAGACAGTTGATAGTCTAGCAGCGGGCTCTGAAGATACGGATGGTGTCAATGTAGCCCAATTAAAATCCTTGGGAACAGCTACACACAAAAGCGATTGATGTAGCAGCTAAAGGATTGCGTGGTGAAATTCATCAAGGAATGCTATGACAGCAGCCTTAGCAGCTCTAAAACCTATTCAATATAAAGTAGATGAACCAACACAAGTGATGGTAGGAATAGGTAAACAGGAAGATGGGTCTGCGCCCTAGGTGTGGCGCACTATACCAATGAAAGAACGATGTTCAATGCAGGGGCCGCTTTCTCAGATGGTCAAATGATCTACAACCTGGGTGCTACACTGTCTCGGTAAAGGGTGGTAAAGCTGCTGGTGCCTTTTGGGGGACAATGCATCCCTTTTCTGTATTATCCGATGCGTTACAAGAAGAAAACACAACAAAATGATCGTCAAGAACAGGCTATTGTTACATCTACAATCGGATAATCGACAACTACGCGGCTGATATAGAGATGCTGAAACAACTTTGTTTCGGCCAAGAAACAGGTGCTGTTCTTTCAACTGAATATTGGTCGTGGAAGACGCAATACACCCCTGTGAAAAGGAATTTTGGCGATATTTCCTTCGGATGCATATTGCGGTCTCTGTAGCGATATATGTTGCAAATACCAGAGTGGCCATCCTATTTCTATCCAAAATGGCGTGCTAGAGGGAGGGTACGCCGTGCTCTTTTTGCATTTGAAAGGATTTAGCCAGCAAGTGGAACGTCACAAGCTGCTATAGGGTCATCGAATCTGCAAACTTGAATTGGGGGTAATGTCATCTAAATAGGAATTGACTGACGAACAGAGCACGATATATAACTGAAATGGGCTATCTCATAGTGAATTATTATACTTTTTATGTCACAGGAGGAGGTACTATATGAAAACTATAGCCACCGTGTTAAGGTATTAATAGCCAGTGCGTTGACTGCTAGTTATATGGGTGTCACTTGCAGGCGCTGGTTCCAAGGGAGGCGTGACGCGAGTGCAAGTGGCCAGTATCGGTAGCTGTTGGTCTTGAGTAGCTGCGCAACCAATAATGAAGCGGTTTACCGTGGTGAGGATCGAAAAGCACTGTTAGAGTTGTTCCACGTGCCACAGGTTCCAGCTACTGGTGGTGGACGTGCAAACGAAGCGCAATTAACCTATTGCTGTGGGCCGTCAATCAAAAGCGGTGGTGGAGATACTGCTGTTAGTATTGGTAAAGGTGCTGTCCAATATACTGAATGGAATAGCCACTGGTCGCGATGCTGGTAATAATGCTACGATAAGCCTGGTAGTGTAACTAGTGCAGGCAGTATCTATTATGTGCAAGCCGGTCAACAAACACAACGGGTACATATTAATGCTGCAGGCGGTGGCGTAGGGCCAAATACAACTGGGTCAACATTGCTCACGTAATAATGCGGGTAAGCATCTGCACAGGTGAGCATAATATATCTATAGGTTTTAATTCGTCTAATTCCCTTTAAGTGGACTCACAATATCTCTATTGGTCAGCGCAGGAAAGTTTATCAAAGGCACAAGTAATATAACCACAGGTTCAAATGCAACAATCTTTAAGAAAGAAACAACAATCAACTATGGAGTGGCTTTTGGGTACAGAGAGTGAGACTCTTGGTGATAGAACGGTAGCATTGGGGGCGGCAGCAAATCAAGGTCAATTGGTGCCAACTGCTGCAGGTGGATGGCTGCAGAATCAGCAATGGGTCGGTTTATACAGCTCTCGCATCGGGTACCGCGCTGCAGCAGATGGTGGACATTCTATTGCGATAAGGTTTAAAACTCTCATGCTGTAGTTGCAGGTACTCGGTGGCAGCCCATGGTTCCTGGGCTGAAAGTAATGGTACATTTGGGGACAGCTATTGACATGATGCACATGCTATGGTGAGAGAAGGTTGTCGTGAAAACTGCAACCAGAAGCAAATGATTCGATCGCATAGGGCAATGCAACAAGTAATCGTAATGACGATGATTGGATACACCCATCTGAAACAGCTGTTGTAAAGGTGCTGATAATACATTGAAATTAATATCAAAGCAATTTGACACAAAGGATGCAGAAAAAAGCAACAAAAAGAAGCTGAAACGATCCAAACAGAACGTACACTATTAGAAAAAAAAAAGAATTAACGCAACAAATAACATGCAGAATTAGAACTGTCAAAACGCAAACAGCAGAAACAAAACCAATTTAGATGCTAAACAAAGAAGTATCTGACAAAGAAATAAAATCAATAAAACCTGTAGGTACTTGGAAAGCAAGAAAAGGAGTAGTATCTACGGTAACTCAACAACGAAACCCGTCAAATTATCACATCTAGCAGCAGGTACGGAAGATAGCGGGTGAATGTGGCAACTAAAAAGCAGAGTCAATGGCGATCAAGGCGTCACAAACCCTATGATAAAAGATGAAACAACGAAAGCAAATAAAAGAAACACCTAATCAAAACCAAAAATTGCAGGAATTAATCGAAGGAAAGCAAGCACAGTCTCATAGATCTACCGCCGCACCAATTGCAAACTATTCTTCCGATAATTTACTACCCATGCATGCGCGAACCGCGTATCAAAATGCTGAAACCTGACCACAGTCCATTGCCGATACTAACCCAATTACATTGGCAAACGATAATGGTAAACCACCGCTGGTGGCAGCGAAGAAGTGACAAAAACAATATCACTAGTATTTTTAACGAATTGTATTCATTTAATGATGAATACAAACTGAAACCAAAGATGGCAAAACCATTGTAAATTAGATAAAGAATCACTGAAAAATGATGCTGACTTTAAACGACCAAAGGAGACAAAGGCGAAGCGGTAAATTTCTAGAATTATGGAAAATCCTTCAGAAAAATGAAAACTCACATATGATTTCTATAAATCCAACAAAGGTGATAAAGGCGACACAGGTACAGCTGACGCTAACAAAATCTGCACCAGAACCATGGAAACAAAAACCAGATAACGACAAAACAGATGACGATTCTACAAAGCCATTAAGGTGAAAAGGCGACAAAGGACAGCAGGTGCTAACGGTAAATCTGCCTAGAACTATGGAAAAAACCAGAAAATGCAAAACATGAATATTTCTATAAATCTATCAAAGGTGAAAAAGGTGACCAAGTAACAGAAGTCAAAATGTAAATCTGCCTAGAACCATGGAAAGAAAAACCAGAAAACGCAGGCAAAACAGATGATGATTACATCCACTAATTTTATAAAGGTGAAAAAGGTACAGCAACTAATGGAAAATCTGCCTACGACTATAAAACATCCTAACAAGTAAATCCTAAAGATTTTAATCAACAGTGTTACCAGACGGTTACGGAACAACGCAGTAATACCACCAGGCACAAACCCGGCTCACAAATCCAGGCAGATACAACCTGGCAGGCCCCAATCAGGTACTGACCACGGTAAACAACAAATGCTACCATTACAATTTCCAACGAGACAAATGCGTCTAATCACGCCGACAATTGCTTTCAAACGGACAAACATGATTACAGGTATCAAACGCCAGATGGCAAGAAAAACGTTACTGCCAATGTGGACTATGTAACGAAAGCGATGGAAACATCTACGAAGTCCATGGACAAGTCGCAAAACGTTAAATACAATTGGTGACGTGCGTGATGAAAAAGTCGCGCGCTCGCAATGGCGGCGAATGCTGCGCTTTCAGCATTGTGTCATTGATTACAGCAGAGCATGAGGTACGGCGATGGCGGGCACAACAATATGAGGACAAACGGGCTTTGCCGGTAGCTCTATTTTACAAATGAAAGAACTATGTTCAATGGCAGGTGAAGTTTTCTGGTGATAAGTATATGGTACGGTAACAGCCAGATTTGGATTCAAAGTGACGAAGTGGAAACAGTTCCTAAATCTGAACTAGAGATGCTTCGTGCAGAATTAGAACGAAAAGGCGCGAAATGCAGAACAAGAAGCTGCTATTGAAATGTTAAACAACTTGTTTTGGTTAGGAAATAGAAAAGAATGTTTACGCTATGTAGCTCAGAGTCGTAACCAAATATGGATAGAAAGAGCATGATATTCCTGCAACCGATCCTTGGTAGTCGGTTTCCGGAACATGCTGCTCTTTCTGCATTTGTACAATTTTAGTCAGTAAGGAACGCCACAAGGCCAATAGTAATCATGTTCCTTAGGGTTTTAATTACAAAATTAATTGATTGAGAAATTCATGGTATAATACTATAAGAAGGGTAATTAATGGGTTGTTAGGTTCATTCTTCATAGGAGGGAGGTATATCATGTAATATGTCATAATATTATCGCGTTATGGGCAAATTGTATGCTGGATTCGCACTTTAGATTTATATGAGAAAGTTTGTCGATATATCTGCTTACCTTAATATTACAAAACATTTTCATTTCAACTTTCTTGAGATGAGCTCTAACGCCGGTCAAACGTTGATGGCTCTCCTTTATATATTCAGTATACCAGTTTTGTTGTGAAAGACTACTGTCAAATGCAAGATTCATATATTAAGGCCAAAATTTCATACGTCATAATAAAGAATGAATCTATATCCCATCTAAAAATAGTGTTATAATCCACGTTTGAAGGTGCAGCAAAAAATTTAAATAAAACACTTGCATTATAAATAGGGTATGTTATTATATGTTGAAGTAGCCAAGGACAGCACTACAAAGCAGAAAAGTTCTTGATAAAGAAGTACATTAATGCATGAATGTGCTGGCGTAGCCTGAATGGTGGCAGCTGACTTGTAATCAGCAGGTTGTGGGTTCAATTCCATCAGCTCCATTTTTGAGGGATCGAGCGCCGCTGGAGCAGATCGTAAATCTGCCGTCTTCGACTTCGAAGGTTCGAACCTTCTCCTCCACCATTTTCATCGCGGGGTGAGCAGCTGTCGGCCTATAACCCGAAGGTCGCAGGTTCAAGTCCCGTCCCCGCAACCGCGCACTCGTTAGTGATTGAATGTGCTGGTAGTTTGAAGCCGGCAGAGTATCTGCAGGGCGCGTCGGTTCAACCTTCATCACTAGCTCCATATATTTATGGCATAGCTCAGTTGGCTAGAGCAACGGTTCACCCCGGTGTGTCCATGAACAACCAAAAAGTCACACCAATAACCCCACCTTAGGGTGAGGATTTTTTATGCCTAAAATTAGATGTACATTGAAATTAGGCTGATCTTGTATAACAGCAAAGGATTCAAGCCTGTATTTATAGGTTGGTGTTGAATTAAGAGAGGTATTGTATGACACAGGGTTTAGTGATTCAAAGAATACGCCCACCTTTTGCGAAAGTGCCGATCTGATCAAATTGCGCCGCATGGAACCAATGCACACATTTCAGTGAGTTTATGTTGCTTACTTTAGGATTTCGTTGCGCCATTGCTGGATTTTTGTTACACCATTATCGGAGAAATATCGCATGGGGGTCTTTAATCGTAGTGTGATAGCAACTTTGTTATATTTGTAGGTCAAACTGTATCAATTGCATTAAATAGTGCAGGCTTTTACGGACTATATAGATTAACAGCATCTTGACAGATGTGGGTAAAAGGGTTTATGTATAAAACTTTTTCTGACATATACAGTAGGAGGTTAAATTTTGTTTTGTCGGCATACCATCCATAGTAGAAGTGATGCCTTGGTTAGCGGTGGCTATCTTAGTAGGGGGGATTTATTTGACCATTTATGGAACAACTTGATGTATAATAGCAGTTAACGGTATTCGTATTATATAGGATTAGCTATCATCAACGTTAATCCGATATATGTTAGTGTCTTAATATACCTGTATGAATGTGAAAAGTATATCGAGAAGATAGAGAGAGTATTCCTTGAGAAGTATAAACCATTTGTATTTCTCTATCTAATCACTTACATAATAAAGGTAATTAGTGTAATGAAGGAGGCTATTTTAACAATGTGCAAAAGCAAAAGTTCGAGTTGTCACAAACCACACGTTAACATTGGTACTATCGGTCACGTTGACCATGGTAAAAACTGTAGCAACAGCAGCAATCACAAAAGTTCTTGCTGAAAAAGGTCAAACGCTGATTTCAAGACTGCAACGCATTGATCGACAAAGCTCCAGAAGAACGTGAACGCGGTATCACAATCAACACGCACACGTGAGATTGCAAAACAGATTCTCGCCACTATGCACACGTTGATCGCCCAGGCCATGCCGACTATGTTACACTTGATCACCGGTGCTGCTCAAAATGGACGGCGCTCTCTAGTTGTATCCGCATGGCGATGCATCCATGCCACAAACTCATGCAGCACATCTTGATAAATAGCTCGTCAAGTAGGTGTACCAGCTATCGTTGTATTCGCATGAACGAAAAACGCACGCTGACGATGAAGAATTATTGGAATTAAGTAGAAATGGAGAAATCCGTGAATTGCTTTCAGCCACGAATTCCCTGGCGATGACATCCTGTTGTTGCAGGTTCTGCATTGCAAAGCTTTAGAGGAGCGACGCTACATGCGTTGGAAGCAATCAACGAATTGACGCAGTTGACGAGTACATTCTACTCAGAACGTGACACAGACAAAACATTCTTGTGCCTGTAGAGGACGTGTTCGCAATCACTGGTCGCGTACAGTGGCAACCGGCCGTGCAGAACGTGGTCAAATCAACGTTGGTGACGTAGTAGAAACTCGTTGGTCTCAAGCGAACCATCCAGCGACAGTGACAGGTCTTGAAATGTTCCGTAAAATCTTGGAATCTGCAGTAGCAGGTGACGATGTGGGTGCGATTGCTCTCGCAGATCGACCGTAAAGACATCGAACGTGGTCAGCCGGCATCGCATAAACCAGGTTCTACCAAACTCTCACTAAATTCAAAGCAGAAGTATACGTGTTGACAAAAGAGGTGTCAATAAAATCCTTGCCAATATCTACTCGACTTCACCGTCCACAATTCTACTTCCGCACAGCTGACCGTAACTGGCGTTATCAACTTACCAGAAGGTACAGAAATGTGCATGCCTGGTGATAACATCACTATGCAACATCGATTGCTACATCACTCCAATCGCTATCGAAGAAGGCGTTTACGTTTTCGCGATCCGCGAAAGGTGGCCATACAGTGAGCGCTGGTGTTGTTACAGCTATCGAAAGCATAATTTGAATAGAATCTATGATTCGGTCACTAAAAAGCGACACGCGTCGCTGTTTCGCAATGTTTCGATTCTTTTCTAATTGACGACATACCATAGTGCTAAGAAGCAGTGTTAGATTGAGATCAAAATGATCTTCCTCTCATGACAAAATTTGTAGATATCCTCTGTGCTGTGGTAAAGCGTGATTTCTTTGTCCGCACTCTTCGGTGCCATATTTCTAGCCAGAGTTCCCGGTCTGCAGGGTCGCCTTGTACATCCCTTTTCATATCCGTGAACGCTAACCCAGTATTACGAGGCCACCGGCATTCCGGGATGCAATATTTATAACCATCAAAGGTAGTGATACGCTCGTCTTGCCACAACCACACTGGGCGCCTACCTTCAGCGTCTTATCAAATGGTACGAATAATTGTCCAAGAGGCAATTAGTGGCATTTGCGGAGTAGTGAAATAAACCGGAGATACTACTGTTATTCATGCTTCAGACTTCTGCTAGTCATACCGGGTCATTGTTATATTTTCCATATAATAATATCCAGGAATATGTCATATCTTGTTGCCATCTGCACAACTTCTACTTCTATCTCTTCCTGCTCAGCATCTTACCTACTTTTCAGGGCAATACCAGTGAATTCATGGACTTCGTTAACTGGCTACGTACGAAAATTTCCTCCCAACTGTGGAATACCGCCAGTATAATTTCTTGTTAGTAAATGGTCAATAAACCCATTATTTGATATTTCTACTTTGATAATTATTCTTATCATGTATAATAGAGATAGGATACACAAATAAACGACATATCTTACTTTCAGAAAAGAGATGCGAATATAGCGTATAGGGCGAATGATAAGGAGGTTCTCATGGAGTACAATTGCACAACTATGCCTGTCTCCATGGAGGGCTGGCAAGAGGAGACAGCAATCTCGAATCGAAACGTCGAGTTCTTCGTGAATATGCACAAACAGTGGAGGATCGTGTGGCACAAGTGGTGGATGTGGCACGCTTGACAAGAGCTGAGGGATCCATCCAGCAGAAGGTGAAACTGTCTCTTGATGTAGGCTGTGGTACTGGTGACTATGCCATGGGACTGGCTCGTAATGGGGTGAAAGTACGGTGTAGACCTTTCCACTGGCATGCCGAAGGTGGAGCAATTAGTGAAAGTGAAGGACTTTCACTGGATTTATGGTTGGGACCATGGTCCAAGAGGCGACGACAAGCCCTGGATGGGATAAGAAGTTTGACTTAGTACAGTATTTTCTGCCCTATTATGCGGATACTGCTAATCCATACGTGCTGAGCCGCAAACATTGTTTATGTATCCATGGTCACGGATCGAAAAGATGAATTAGATGCTATCTACACGGAGCGATATGGAGTCAGTGGTAGCCCATGGGGATCTATGTTGCAAGATTGTTTGGATACAATCAACGAAATTGAAAACGATGAACATTGCTTATAAAACGGTGAAGAAGGTGAAACTGACCGTTGATGAAGCAGTCGATTATGTACATCGCAGTAAAGTAGGCGGCGATTTGATAGTATATCACAGGAAATTCGCGAGTTCTTATCATCTAAGGCAGTAGATGCAAAACTAGAGAATCATACGACAGATACCATTGCATGGATTTCATGGAGTTTAATCCTGTATCTGTAAGATACAGAATTTACGGGTTACAATAGAATGATAACCTATAGGGATATAAGTACTTATCTAGAAACTATATATCTCAGTACGTATGGCGAGAGCTAATGGTATAGACAGGACATATAAGTATTACACTATCTATATAATAAAAGACTGTAAAACACTGGTGAACGTAGCCCCGTGTTTGCAGTCTTTTGTATTGATATTACGATGAGTTGTGGTCAAATGATAAGATTAAAAGACATGCAAATGTATCAAAGATAATACGTAGGGAAGTTCTTGATCGATGGTATGCTGAACTCACGCAAAGCACCACCCTTTCCTTTTCTAAATCTTCTAAAGGGATAAAGCGCAAGGCAGCACCATTGATGCAGCATCGTAGACCGCCCATAGAACGAGGGCCATCTTCCAAAGACATTCCAAATGGCATCTCCGATGCGACTGCGGACTTTCGATCGGACGATGACCTAAACTATCGTCGTGATAGTAACGAATGACATCGCGACTGATCGGCTTTAGCAGGCAGGGCCATCACAAACCAGAGTCGAACTTTCTGCGCAGAGATGAACAGAGGTTTCCAGATGTAATATCTACATGGATACCAGAGGAGATTCATCCGTATACTCATGAGAGAAAGGTTCTGTGGCGCTATGTTGTGTGACGGAATAGGCTAATTCACCGAGCTCTTCTTGCAAAATACAGCATCTGCTTTGCGTTCGTAGTCGCTTTCATCAATTAAGGGCCTGTACGCTTTAGATACATTGATATGACAGTAGCCATTTGGCTCTAAATAATCTTGATGGTACTCTTCCGCTGGATAAAATGACTGCAACGGTAATACTTCGATAGCAAAGGGCCTCTTTAGTAATGAGCTGTTGGCACGCGCAAAGTGGATCCGATGATTGCTTTATCTTCTGGATTTTCGTAAATACGCCACTGATATTGTACGACTCATTCCTTTCCTGCTGGATGCTAGAAAGGATCAATCATGCAAGAAATATTGTGGGTTTAGATAGGAAATGACAGATGCGTCATAGGTAATTTTTGACAGTTTCTACATGACCGCTGCCACGACATACCTCTTCATAACTAGGGATTTCGATGGATTTACCATTGCTGTAGCCTACTTCTGCATCTAGAATCCCAGGAATGCGTTGAAAGTAGCTTTCAACACCCCAAAAACAACCGCCTAAATAAATGGTATGGTTCTATAGTATCACCTTTTAATGTAATACAATTACATTAGTGATAATCCATATCTTATATGTAGGTTGCCAGTTAAGATACTGATATTTCGTATTTGATTCCGTATCATCAAATGTTGCAGCGATACTCCCGTCCCAATTATAGCATGTATTCGTATCAGAAATGCTGCACGAGGGTTGATACATAGATGATATAACCCGTATAAGATATATGGTATTATCACGTTTTAGCATTATAGTGTTATAAAGATATGATAGGGGAAAGTCACCTAGCTGTATGGGGCAGAGAGAGCTTTTGTGCGACAAGTATAGGTGTGTATGGGAAGTCACCCTTGTCACGACATAGTAAGTAGTTTGAAAGGTTGAATACGGGAGTGTTTCACAATATTCTGTATATATCACAGATGCGGTATAGCAGATTAGTAGGATTAAGTAAAATATTAAAAATTTCACTGCTTATAGTGAATAACTATAGTTGACACATCTATTTTCTGAATGTATCTATGTAAGGACTTGGCATACCAGAAAGGAGTTTGTATATGGCAACTAGTACAGTACTTAAAACAAAAGAATTACATTTAGTGTTTACTGATGCGACCAAAGCAAGAGGTAGAAATTGTGGTAACCTTTCCCAAAGAAGGGTGACAAAAAGCAGAGATTGATACAGTAGGTCAATTAATGGTGGAAAAGATGTGATCTGATCAAATGATTGGATCCATTGACTAGAGTCAGCATACTTTTAGTAGCTGGAAGAATCCAGTGCTGGTAGAACAAGGAGGAGATGGATGTCAAACAGATGCAACGAAAACTGTACCATCACAGTTTAAAAAGGGAAGCTGCATGCATGCATTGAAAGTAGCGAATCATCGTATATCAACGAAGCTGCTACTGATGACGATATGAGAGCGAGTGGGCGAAGCGTTAGGCAAACTCTATGCATTACCCACATTGCGGTGTTGTTCGAAACAATGCAATCGCCTTGAGGCGTAAAGATGAGACACGCTAGAAAAAGCGTTACGAGTCGTCGTATCGCCGTGATCCTGATTCGATGGTGGAAACGTTAAGGTAGGATAAGCACCTTTGAACGGGCGCTCCACTCGCTTTAGAAGCTACACGGAGAGGAAATGATATAGAATTTGCACCAGGACTTATCTACCACCTTGCCTAGTCGCAGGCGTGGTGTAGCTTTATATGTTGAGATGCTAGAGCGGGTGCGTGTGACATGGGAGTGGATCATGACAGAACCTGAACCCAGAACTGCGGTGCATTGACTCAGGTTCTGTGGATATGGGTAATGTGAGACAGTATGATATAAATGATTGATTCTGGCATGACTTATGCGTTGCCGTGCACCAGAGAAACTAGCTCAGCATTTTTATGCATCGTCACAGCGAGAGATTCCGTACTCTTTTAAGCCAGGTTGGCTAATGTGACTTTCAGCGATGATAAAATGTCGACGGGATGCTGTCATAGATAGGCTCCATCTGGGAAAGAGCTCTCATTAATGCCGCTCGCTGCATATGATCCAAAGCTTCCTCTTCGGTGCTGTTCGGGCGGGAAGTTCGGACAGAGGATCTGACCTCCTCGTGTTTGGATACACGCGGTCTCGTGGGTCCATTGGTGCGCGCATGCGTCGAAAACAGATTCATTCACAATAATGGATACGAGATTTTACAAATCCAGAGAAAGGCACTGTACCTGTTGTATCATATGCTGTCATGTGGCTTCAAGAAAAGCATTCACATAGGTGGCCTCTAGTTCACTTTGAACTAACGTTTGTAGCTGACTGACATGGGAGTATTTTGTAATTAGAGGCATAGCGCATTAGAGGCACAATTTTAGCGGACGGATGTCCTGTTTGTACTAATATCACAGAGCTCTTCATCTGTGTGTAAGAATCATATCCAAGATCAGGTGTCATAGTTACTCCAAAACATTGGGTAATGTATGATGCTTTCAAGCACGAACCTCCTTTGAAAGATGATACGTCTTACCATACCTACCAGATTGTTACATACGTATGTAGTTTGTAACAGATCATTAACATAGAACCAGATATTCTAGTTAGTTAGAATTATAAATCAAGGACTACAAAAGTCACCTTTTAGAATTAATATTGCATAAATATCAAATTGCATAGAGGGTAGGAAATCTAGGGTGACTATACTGTTTTGGTCTATATCTATAGGAATAGCGCTATAAAATGAGTATAATGAGATATTGCAAGGAATGTCGGTTCATTTGGTAGAAAAATGATAGAGTATACATGATGAGTTATATAAATGATGGACAGAAATAGATGTAATACACTATTTCTATTGGCTATGACGCGTAGCTGATACAATATATTATATAGAAACAGCTAGATGTGATATAATACTATGTATATATATAAAGCAGACGTTACGTGTAGTTACTATGAGAAGTAGTTCGTGTGGAAATGTATAAGAAAGGGTGCTAGCATGAAAGTAAACACAAAAGCAGAGGCTACAAAAGAAGAGACATGAATGTGATTGAACGTTTAAAAGATTCCTACGATGAGTTAGTGTATCCTTCAAAAATCCTTTGGGTAACCTCTAATCAACAGTTTAGAGGCAAAGGCAAAGTTATGAGGGGCCTAAAACCCAGTGCCAGCAAAAGAGGCTCGTGTATTAGAACTAGGGCTGTTCTATGGGGGCAACATCATTGGGTCAGCTGTGTATCATCCAGAGGCGTCTTTTGTAGCGTTGACCTTAGCGGATCTCAAATTGAAATCGGCAATGAAATCATCAATGCAATCGATTTAAAAATGTAAAATTAATAGAAGAAGACATTCTAAAAATTGATAAAGACTTTGGCACATTCGATTACATTATCGTTCATGGCATTTGGTCTTGGGTGCCAGATGTGGTGAAAAGATAAAAATTTTAGAGATTTGTAATGTGAATTTGTCCGAACGAGGGGTAGCCTACGTTTCCTATAATGTATACCCAGGTTGGCATCGATTGAACCAAGTGCGGGAGATGATGCTCTTTGCTACACGGCATGATCGAGATATGGATTTATTAGCCTCGTACAGAAAAAGGGATTTCTTTTGTGCATCACATGAATGAACTCATCAAAGAGTCTAAAGGATATAGTCCCTAAATTGAGTTGGAAAAACAGATAGCTTTGACTCTGCCTTGGATCATAAAACCTATTATATTGCCCACGAATATTTAGAGCCTATTAATGATCCAGTGTATGTGACAGATTTTATTAACCGAGCTAAGAAGCATGATTTGGTGTATGTGTCCGATACAGATTTTCAATTATCGGCGATTACATGGATGAAAAAGAACGCAGAGAATTGATTGAAGCTATGTCTGGTGGAGACTGGAATACGAAAAAGAACAAATTCTAGATTTCTACTTCGACACCCAATTCCCGTCGCTCCTTATTATGCCATGAATCGCAAGCTCATTTTACTACGTCATAATGAAGAGTTTTTAATTACTACATTGGATTCTCTGTATTTTCGGTATGGTTAATAAGGGTAAAGGAATTACAAGATACAGACAAATGTGGTAGAACAAGCCATTGTAAACCAATGCCGTAAAAGGAGAGATGTTCACTGTTGCTGATTGCAAAGCAGGTATAAACGATTACTAGATGATGCAGAGTATAATGAAATAGAATTATACAGTATGCTCATTCGTTTCTTGTTGTGTGGATTTATGCACCTGTGACAGAGGAAAAAAAGAAATGACATACATTCCAAGAAGGTGTGTCCACAGTGCCAAAAGAGATGGCTAATTATGTACAAACTGTTGTGGATCGAGGCGGTCATAAGTTCATCAACATCTCCTGATTTGTACAACGACAGTATTACTGGCTTTAACTTCTGCCCATGTGCTGATGATGAAACAATTAGAAACACCTAAAAACATTAGAAGAACTCTATAAAGTGGCAGATGAAATTCTGAAAAGTAGATGAAACAGAAACCATCTGGTGAAGTGGTGCCACTAAAAGGTCGTACGGTGGTAGACAGTACATTAGATGATTTAGGTCAACTGGGGTTTCTTGCGGACACTAGAACGATTTTGCGGTCCACTAATAGTACTCGGAGGATTTCATAACTTCTTTTAGCTGTAACTCCCTTGACGATAGATGCATAAAAAGAGCTGTACTAGCATGTGTATGTGGCATGTGAGTACAGCTCTTTTTGTGACGATATCAGGAGGTGAGTATAGTGGGGACCATAGAGGGATCGATAGCGATTCCTTGTTAATCGTGTTATTGTAGTTTTTCTAATAGTGTTAATAAGAATTTGGACACTGTATCTACAGCTGGCAAATGCAACCGTTCTTTTGGTGTATGAGCGCCTAAGATGGTAGGGCCAAAGCTAATCATTTGTGTATTTGGTAATTGTGCTTTTAACAAAGCCACATTCAAGCGCTCGTGCATGAACGGCTGTGACATGTGGGTCGACACCGATGACTTCCTTGTATAAGGCTACGAGCTTGTTCTTCTAGCTGGCTACCACGTTCGTATTCCCCATGCTGGATAACGACCTTGCTCGGAGCAGTGAGCCTAGGGCAGCGGTTGCCAATGCCATGATGCGATCTCGTAGATGATCCTAATTGACTCATCGTCAAGCTACGAACGGAGATAAGAATATCTAATTGTGTGTCATGATCTTCCACAATGGCAATGTTATTGCTTGTATCTACTAGACCTTCTAGCTTTTTGCTCATGCCGAATACACCATGTGGTGCTAAGTACAAGAACTGCAAGTAATGCTTTGCGACTGTGCATGTACAGATAGATAGCAGGTGTGTCACAAGGAGTGACTATGAACTTGAAGCCTGGGTCTTGTAGGATTAAGTTCGTGACGAATGATATCGGCATTGGCTTGGATGTGCAGCTTGTACGTTGCAGTAGCATCCACGATGTTTGGTTTCACAGAATTGTGGCTTCTGCTGTGCGAGGAATGACAGCATTGTGTTTTAGAACCGCCTGTAAAATGGCTAAGGGTAAACTGAGGTGCACGTATGATTTGCTCTACGATTAGCAATCGAGCCTAAGATGGTGACTGCATTGCCTAAATTGTACTGCGATTTCGATGCCAGAGTGACCACCATGTAATCCGTCGACTGCGATGTGAAAGGCTAGTGAGTACCAGCATGGTGGAGCCACGGGGATTCGTCGGCAAAGTAAGGTCTAAGCGACAACCGCCAGCACAGGCGACGATAAATTCATGTTCTTGTTCTGTGTCGATGTGAGCAAATATGTGCCGTGAAGACGGTCACCTTGACCACCATAGCGCCGTTCATACCTGTTTCTTCGTTCGTTGTGAATAGAGCACTCTAGCGGTCCATGAGGATGGTTGGGTCAAGTCTAAGACTGCAGCCATGGCTACAGAAAAGCGATGCCGTTGTCAGCACCCTAATGTGGTTTCATTGGCATGGAGCCACTCGCCCTCTTCGATGAGTTCGATCGGATCCTTGGCGAGTCATGCGTAGAGGTACGCCGATTTTTCTGCTACCATGTCGATGTGACCTTGCAAAGATAATTGGTGTGTTTGTTCACTAGCAGGAGTAGCGTTGGCGCGGATGATGACATTGCATTCTTCGTCTTGCTCTGCCTCTAGCCCTCTGTCTTTGGCAAATTGCATCAAAAGTCACTAATACCTTGTTCGTTTGCCAGATTCACGAGAATTTGGCTGATTTGTCGGAACCAATGCAGTGACACTGGCTGTGTATGTGTGTGTCTGTCATAGTATATACCTCTCAATCATATATGTAGTATTGATAAATTAACTATACTCTTTTCTACGGATAGGGTCAATACATGATGAAGAAATATGATGGATCATGTGATGACATGGTGAGGATAATTTTGTAGTATGGGTATCGATACTTTTCTAGGCAAGTGGGTGGTACTAACTAAAGATACTGACATGCGAGGAGATACTAGTATGAACGATACATTATGATCATAGGTACGGGTGGAACCATTGCAGGCACTGGCAATGGGGCTAGTGATCTCACAGAGTACAGAGCGGTCCAATTGCGGAGGATCTGCAGCAAGCGACCCTAGCTGATATGGACCTTTTGAAAAGTATTCAATTTTTCCAAACATCGATAGCTCGGATATGAGCCCCTCATCGATGGGCGCGCCTGGCTCAAGCTTGTGAACGAAGTGGCACGGCGTGAGGATATCGTGGCATTGTCATCACGCATGGTACAGATACGATGAAGAAACGTCCTACTTTTTGCATTTGACGGTGGTACCGATAAACCTGTTGTGATGACGGGCTCCATGCGTCCCGCTACGGCATAGTGCAGATGGTCCTGTAGTTTGTATTGCTAATGCAGGGTGGCTCGTGGTGAAAGTGCAAACAGCCAAGGTGTATTGGTAGTCGATGAATGGATGCATCGATAGTGCCTCGTGAGTAACGAAGTTTACATACATGACGGATGTGGCAACCTTTGGGAACGCTCAATGGGTCATATGGGATGCGTGCAAAATGGATGGTCTATTTATATTATTCTTGTCGCATAACACGAGCGACAGTGAATTTATCGTATCCGAAGAAGTGACTTGCCGCGCATGGGCATCGTGAATTTGTATGCAGGTATGGATACAGAGGTCCTGATTTTGTAGCGGCAGCGCTCCCAAAAGGTCTCATAGTGGGTGGATTTGGACATGGCACACTGCCACAATTCGGTGCGAGATAGACTCAAAAATACCATTCCCATGCCTTCGTCGCGCATTGGAAATGGTATTGTGTCTAACGCAGCAGATGAAAGAGGGCTTTATCGTCAGCGACTCTCTCTCTCCTGTGAAAAGCTAGAATCTGTTGATGCTAGCTTTACAGAAGGAACGAGTCGAGAAGACTCTAGAACGGATATTTGCTACTATTAGATGGTGGTGTTAAAAACGATAAATGCCGTTGCACAAGTCTAGCCCTCTAAACTGCATAAAGATATGTGTCAATGATGTAGCGTTACTTATAATATATACAATTCGTGGAAATCGGGGGTATGACTACTTAGGTGCACAACACTTTTATTTTTCTGTACATGAAGCATATGAATGCATAAAAATATGCATAAAGGTGAGTGTATATAAGGAGGAATTTTGTTGTGCAATCTAGACATGTATTACAACTATCCACTCTTTGGGCAATAATTTCTGTGTAGCAGTCCAGTATGTACGAGCGCGGCAAACAACCAGCCGGAGAAGGTCCTGGTATCGTTATTGGTGCCGGTACTATTGCCAGCCATGGCGCGTGGTTGCCATTGGTAAGGTATGTATACTATTCTGGTCGTTCTGGATCCAAGAATATTGATGGAGATATTGCTATTGGCGAAAAGCTACTACTTGGAATCACCATGACCAATCTGGCCTGGATAGCGATTGGTAACATGTTTGTAGAAAATACCGCTAATAGATTAGATAAAGTATTTGCTTAAAGCAAACGGATTTTGATAAATTTGGTTTTGTGGCAGCCTTCCAAAAAGCCCAGATAGAGTCGTTACTGGTGTTGCGATAGGTAATACACCTATGTTCGTACTGGTGGCACTCATGATTGGGTCTCATAATTATCGTGGTAAAATTGGCAGATACGTAGGCTACGGAGTCTCAACGTACCATCAAGCCTACAGGGGCAGGTGTCTATTCTACAACCGTTGGTGCAAAAGTTTTCACGAACGGAACTGTAGCCACTAGTACAGGGGCTCTCAACGTAATTTCTAGCGACTGGCGATGAGAATGATGCGAGTGAAAGCGCCTAAAAACTTTGGCGCTACCATCAATGGCACCTTGAACTCCATTGAATCAGCACAGCGGTTAAATACAAGCGCTGGTATTGCAAAATGCCATCAGTGCGTAGCGGAATAAAACAGCCACTAGTAAATGGCACCTTAGTCTTTGGCGCAGGTATTAGAAATCACGCAATTCTATTACAGATATTAATCTATCTCCCCCATTAGTATAGTGGTTTTGAGGTCCCGATTCTGCGACAGACATGTCCAAGGTTCTAAGAAAACTGGTTAAGGATAGTAATTCTGGTGGTGCTACTCTTGCTATTGGCGGAGGAAATAAAGCTGATTATACGTTGCGCACTGCTATGATTGGTGTTAATAATACGGTGATTGGTACAGAAGCAGCTGGTGCTGCAGACAACCTTTGTAGTTGGCTTTGAATAATGTTTCTAATGTAATTGGCACCACTATCATCGGTACGAATCGTAAAACAGGTACCATATAATTCTATTATCATTGGTTCTACACAAAGTGAAACCGAAACCACTGGCGCGTTAGTGCAGCCATTGGTAACGATGCCATAATGTCACAGTGACGGCGGGTCGCCTTTAGGTGCTAACCTGTTTCAGTCGAGATCTTGCCAAGGAAGCTTCTGGCTGGCGATTGGTCTACTGGCACCGCCTCTCTGACACATCTTCCACATGGAAACCGACGAACGCCGCTGTTTTATTGGTGATGGTAATTACTGTAACTCGTCGGATTACCCCCACTCTGCAGCCGGCTCCGAGGATATGATGCGGTGCAATGTAGCACAATTAAAAACGAGTGGTAAATCATGCTGATGAATGTTAAAGTTATTAATACGCGGCGGCAATGTCGGGCTCAAGAATAGATACGGTGGATCTGGCACAGATACCAGGTTCAAGACCAGATACACCAGGGATCAAGAATTGATACAGTGGGGAGCTGAGCGGGTTGCATTAGCTGCTGGATTACATCCAATAGATTTTGACCCAGATGCGAAATGGGACTTAGTAATAGTTATGGCAGACATGAAAGTTCCCATGCATTTGCCGTTGGTGCTTACTATCGTCCCAATGAAGAGGCGCATGCTGTCCGCCGGTACATTAGGAACGGGTATAGTACGTTTAATGGTTTTTCAATTAGCAGACGGTGCCAAACGAATCACAAAAATCTTCAGTTAAGCTGAGGAAGATACTTATCTTGCAACAAGCATGCAGCTGAACTAAAAGCTATGTGGGTTTGCAATCATAGCTCTTTCAGATTAATTGCATACATACGTGTAATACAAAATGCTGTGAAATATTTACTTTCACAGCATTTATGTACATATGGTCATCGTGCAAATTGTATGTTATTAAAGATGTTCTCAAAGATAGCCATGTTGGACCAAAAATATGGTACCGCACGTAATTATGGTTCTATTGCCTTATGATAATATAATTTTCACGTTTTCTGATATGAACGCACTGCTTTTTGCTGCAAGTCGCTGAACTGGGAGAACGTGCTCGTATCGTCAGTACCGCTCCATTAGGGTCGATGGTCATAATCACGCCATCTTTTGGTGCCCCTGTGGCAGGTTCTCCTGACAAGATGCTAGTGATGCCCATAGATTGTAGAGCTACCGTTTTGGCTTCTGTTATAGTTAGCAACGATTTTGTAAGTGTTCGTCAGTAGCAGGTCACCTTGTAAATACTTGGCAGATCGATTGGTGCCTCCAGAGGGAAGGTGCCATCTTTCATAGTATGTATAGCCATCACCGCAAGCGATGTGCTGTTTTCAACACCTGCTGTAGCAATTAATTTCTATGATGATAGATCCTTCTCTGTTTGGCATACAGGGCATGACGGTTCATAGAGGCACTCGTTAATAAGGCGGTACAAAATGGATTGGTAAGTCTAATTGCACGCATTTTGCAAGACAGGGCAGAGGTAGATCCGCCAGGTAACTCACTTTCGTCGTTGATGTGAAAAGGTAAGTTATTGACGCGCCGGCTGGGCGCACGTGGTGCAACCCAACGCTTGAATGACCTGGTGCTAATGGGTATAGTAGGGCATGTCATAGGCAATAGTTGAGCTATGGATATCTATATATCCACCCATTGTAATAGATTTGTATGATAAGGGTTTTGTTGTTGAGTTTGTATATAGGGACCCATACTACTAGGGATTTAAAGTCAAGATTTGCATATAGTATTTACGATATGAGTTCACAAGAAAATTATTGCATAATGTTATGACTCTGTAATTGAGTGGGTCAATGTGAAGGCACGTATTTAAGTTCATGTTAGCTTTCAGTAAAATTCCGAAGCATGTAGACAATAGTGGAAATGTTTAATGAGAATCACTGATGTAAATAGAGATTGTATAGTGCAATCATGGTATAGCTACAATGATTAAAGTAGAACGCTTTGTTAGAAATGGATACATCATTTTGAAAGGAGTTAGTATGTTAGTAGCAGAGGAAAAATTGTGGAGTCTACGGCAGCAGGCGTCGACAAGGTAGCTGAGCACGGTAAGATAGTTAGTATTACGTTTATCGATCATTTGCTAGCCTTTTGGCAGTGGAATATTTGCCGGAGTATTTTGTTTGGCTATCGTTGACGATAATAGGTCGCTATTTGGCGACAGTCTCATTAGAAAAATAGTCTACAGGTTGCGAACCGCGCGAATGACGATGCCACAGTACGCGGCTTCTTCTCTTTACGGGACGATCATTTATTGCGATCTTGTCCGTCGTTACATTGTCGGCTTTATCTATGCTGATTCCCCAA
>BNJS01001673.1_pt1 | contig 72751 bp, 138 predicted proteins | sample 8540461 | NCBI WGS metagenome assembly BNJS01 (sample SAMD00202454, study PRJDB9452) | human saliva metagenome | isolation source: human saliva | place: Japan
TTTAACCGACTGGTATCATGGTGCAACTTTTTATCCACCATAAGGAAAAATTCTATGATAATTAGCAGCTTAACCAGCCCAAATTTTTAAAGTTGGTTTACCAAAAGTGATTGCTGAAGTATGTGATTATTTAAATACGTTAGATTTGAACGCGTTAGAAAAATGGTCGCCATGATATTAACGATCAAATTTATATGAACGTAATGGAACCAGAAACTGCAGAACCAAGCAGCAAAAAAAGCAGAATTACATCATGAATACTTAGATGTTCAGGTGTTAATCCGCGGTACGGAAAAATATAGAAGTTGGCGCTAATTATCCTGATTTGTCTAAGTATGAATCTTACAACGAAGCAGATGATTATCAACTTTTGTGCAGATATTGATGATAAATTCACCATCATAATGAGAACCAAAAATGTTCGCTGTATTTTTATCCTTACGAACCGCATAAGCCTTGCTGTGTAGTGAATGGAAAAAGCAGAAAAATTAAAAAAATTAGTCGTAAAGTACCTGTTAAATTAATTTAATTTTTGAAAAAGGGCGGTTAAAAAAATGTTTTTATTTTTTTAACCGCCCTTTTTATTATTTAATCACCGTAATTGACCATTTTGCATCATCAATTTGTTCGAAGTTAGTCACTTCATAACCTTCTTCAGCAGCCCAAGTAGGAATGGCTTCAGTGGCTTGGGTACAGTCGAATTCAATTTCTAGGCCATCTCCCTTTATTTAACTTGGCCATAGCTTCCTTAGCTTCAACGAGAGGAAATGGGCAAACAAGGCCGAGAGTTGGTAATTTAACGATCATATAAACTCCTTATGATGCTTTTGCTAGTTTCAAACGTTGTGGACGGATAATAGTGAAGTAGGCTGCTACCCAGGTGCCGAGAATCATCAATGGCAATGATACCCAACCTTGCCAGGAGAAAAAGGCGGTTTCGACTAGACCGTTACCGATAGAACAGCCACCTGCAAGGGTTGCGCCAATACCCATGAGAATACCGCCGAGTCCGCTGCGTAAAATCGTGGTGGCATCTGGTACACGGACACGAAATTCATTGCTTGCTTTTGCGCCGATGAATGACCCGATAAAAATCCCTAAGACTAAGAATACGCCCCAATTTATAAATTTATTGTCTCCAGTAACGAGGAATTGCATGATATTGGCTGATGGGCCGGTAATCCCGAGTCCAAATTCACGACCAGTAGCGACACTGAGTGGCCAAGCGGCAAGTGCGATTAATCCGATTAAAACGGCTGAGAAAAATGGGTGCCAGCGTTTTTCAAATAATAAATGAGCAAGCCCCGTTTTCTTCGGTTTTAATGAGGCCACTTTTACGCTTGGTTTGCTGAGATGTTTGTACACATAGAAAGCAGTCACAAAAGTTAATAATGCGACTAACCACCAAGGTGAAATACCGAATGTATCGTAAATGTTGCGGTGTTCAATATTGATACTACGTAAAGTTTTATTGAATTCTCCTAATGGACCTGTACGCATGATGGCACTTAATAACATATAAGTGAATAATGCGACCCAACTGCCGACTAAGCCTTCTGCAGCGCGATACCATGTACCTGTCGCACAACCGCCAGCAAGAACAATACCAATGCCAAATACAAAAGGCACCGATAATTACTGCTAAAAAGGCAAAATTTTTCAGCCGGATCCACATTTAATACACCGATTTCTTTTAAGAGAAAGAAACCGATGGATTGCACGGTAATCGCCAATAAAAGGGCTACAAACATTTTGTTATTTTTGGTGACATACATATCGCGAAATGCGCCAGTAATACAAAAAGCGCCCCCGCTGCATGACAAATCCGAGTAAAAATTCCACAAAGTAATCCGGTTAAAAGCATAAATATTCCTCTCTTTTAGAACTAAGTAGGTCGGTATTTTTCTAAAAATAAGAAGGTAGCGCCAATAACTTTTAGCTAGAAAAATATATATGATATAAAAAGTGAGGTTATAAATTTATACTTTTTACCACACTGTTTTAGCAACGTAATAATAATTAACCCCACTCAAAAAGCGGGGTTAATTGTTTTATATGCGCCAGAAATTTGGTTTTATGCAGGAACGCGTTCAGCTACGAGCATTTGTAGTTTTCGTAAAATGACATTTAATACTACGCCATAGGCTGGGACGAACAAGATAATTCCTATAAATAATTTAAATAGATAATCTACAAAAGCCGAGTTGTGCCCAGTGTTCAGCCATAAAAAGGATCAGCACTTTGGTAGAAGGCTACACTGAAGAAAACAAACGTATCGGCCATTGAGCCGAATGTCATTGAGCTAGTTGGCGCCACCCACCATGTTTTTTTAATTGGCGTAAACGGTTAAATACGATCACATCAAGTAATTGACCTACCACGTAAGCTGCAAAACTTTGCAATAGCGATACGGAATACAAACAGATTAAAATGCGTTAATGATTCGAAAACCTTGGAATTTGCTTTCAGAGAATAAAACCGATATGACATAACTCACAACAAGAGCAGGAAGCATAACTACAAAGATGATTTTTTTCTAGCATCTTCCGCACCGAAAAATACGCACAGTCAAATCAGTAGCCAAAAAGATAAATGGGAATGTGAGCGTTCCCCAAGTACTGTGGAAAGAAAAAAATCGTTTGCAGCACCAAGTGCGGTTAATTTTTAACGTGATTTCAAAAGGATTTGTACAAAGTAATTGCTCGCGGCAATGATGAATATGTGGAAAAAAAGCTGAGCCAGATGATTGCACGACGTTTTTGTTGATCATTAAAAGATCGGAGAGTTTAATTTCATGTTGTACCTTTTTAGTTTAAATAAATCGGGGTTAGGGAACCCGAGGTTGAATATAGGGGGCTAGATAATACTCATATTTCAAATAATTGCAAGATTCGATGTCATTTGAGTTTTATTTTATGAAAATTGACGAATGATTTTACAGACTTTATTCTATTTGCGTTTTTATCAAATTTGAAAGGAGAGAAAATGGAGTTACACAATATTCGCGATGAATATACTAAACGAGTGCTTTTCACAACATGATTGCCATGAAAATCCAATCTCGCAATTTGAACAGTGGCAGAAAGAGGCAATTCATGCGCAAGTTAATGAGCCTACTGCAATGAATATTGCGACTGTTGATGAACAAGGTCGCCCTAAATAGCCGAATGGTTTTGCTAAAAGAAGTCAATGAGCAAGGATTTGTCTTTTTACCAATTATCTTAGCCGAAAAGGGCTGCTGTATTGAGCGCAATCCTTATGTCGCGCTGACTTTCTTTTGGCCTGAATTGGAACGTCAAGTACGAATTGAAGGTAAAGCGGTCAAAATCTCAGCAGAACAATCCGATAAATATTTTTGCTACCCGACCTTACACCAGTCGTATAGGGGGCTTGGGCAAGTGAGCAAAGTGCGGTGATTTTTAATTATAAATCTTTTGCTAGCAAAAGCCGCATTGGTTGCCGCTAAACATCCGTTAAAATGTGCCTCGACCAGATTATTGGGGTGGCTATTTAGTCTTGCCAGAAACAGTGGAGTTTTTGGCAAGGGCGAGCAAGCCGTTTACATGATCGCATTAGTTATCGTAAAGAAAGCAATAATTGGATTAGAGAAAGACTTTCTCCTTAGTAAATTGAGCATAAAAATAACCGCACTTTTAGTTGTATCACCAAAGTGCGGTTAATTTTTTACAAGTTTTCGTGCTAGCGTTGTTTATTAATGAGTGCTAGTACTTGTCGTTGTACGATTTGCACGTTTACGATCGTTTTCTGTTAAAAGTTTTTTACGGATACGGATCGATTCTGGTGTCACTTCCACTAACTCGTCATCATCGATAAACTCGATAGCTTGTTCAAGTGTAAATTTCACTGGCGTGGTTAAAACAATTGCATCATCTTTTACCTGATGCACGCATATTGGTGAGTTTTTACCTTGTAAGCAGTTTACGGTTAAGTCATTTGAGCGGCTATGAATACCGATAATTTGACCTTCATAAACTTCTACGTTTGCATCAATCATTAACTTACCACGTTCTTGTAAGCCAAATAATGCATAACCTAATGCTTTACCTGTTGCATTAGAAATTAACACACCATTTTTACGTTGACCGATATCTCCACCTTTGATTTCATCGTAGTGGCTAAAGCTAGAGTAAAGTAAGCCTGTACCAGAAGTCATGGTCATAAAGTCACCACGGAAGCCAATTAATCCACGGCTAGGAATGATGTATTCTAAGCGAACACGGCCTTTACCGTCAGGCAACATGTCTCGAACTTCACCTTTACGGATACCTAAGGCTTCCATCACAGAACCTTGATGTTGTTCTTCCACATCAATAGTTACTTGTTCGTATGGCTCTTGTTTTTACCATCAATATCACGATAGATTACTTTAGGGCGAGAAACAGCAAGTTCATAACCTTCACGACGCATATTTTTCAATTAATACAGAAAGATGTAATTCACCACGGCCAGAAACACGGAATTCATCCGGGTTTGGGGTTTCTTCTACGCGTAATGCCACATTGTGAACTAATTCTTTGTTTAAACGTTCAAGAATTTGACGAGAAGTCACATATTTTACCTTCTTGACCCGCAAATGGAGAGGTATTTACACAGAAGAACATGGTTACTGTTGGTTCGTCAACAGTTAATGATGGAAGCGCTTCAACTGCGTTGATATCACAAATTGTATCAGAAATATTTAATTCACCTAAACCAGTGATCGCTACGATATCGCCAGCGTAAGCAACATCTTCTTCATAACGTTGTAAACCAAGGTGACCAAGTACTTGACCGATACGACCTTGACGAGTTTTTCCTTCACTATTGATGATAGTAACAGGTTGGTTTTGGTTTAACTGAACCACGCTTAATACGACCAATGCCGATAACACCTACATAGTTGTTGTAGTCTAATTGTGAAATTTGCATTTGGAATGGCGCATCAAGTTCTACTTTGGGAGGTTCAACGTGTTTTAACAATGGCTTCAAATAACGGAGTCATATCTTCTGCTAATTCTTCGTGCTCAAGACCTGCGACACCATTTAATGCAGATGCATAGATAATAGGGAAGTCTAATTGCTCATCAGTTGCACCAAGGTTAACGAATAAATCGAATACTTGATCCACCACCCAATCAGGACGTGCGCCTGGACGGTCAACTTTGTTGATAACTACGATTGGTTTTTAAACCATGAGCGAACGCTTTTTGTGTCACGAAACGCGTTTGTGGCATTGGGCCGTCAAAAGCATCTACGACTAAAAGTACAGAATCCACCATAGAAAGTACACGTTCAACTTCTCCACCGAAGTCTGCGTGCCCAGGAGTATCCACAATGTTAATGCGGTAGTCATTCCAGTTAATCGCGGTATTTTTTTGCAAGAATTGTAATGCCACGTTCTTTTTCAAGATCGTTTGAGTCCATAACTCGCTCATCGACATCACCACGCGCAGATTCAAAAGTACCAGATTGTTGAAGAAGTTTGTCAACGAGGGTGGTTTTACCATGGTCAACGTGAGCAATAATTGCGATATTGCGCAATTTATTAATATCAATGTCGTTTTTCATTTATTACGTTCTTAAAGTTTAAGTTTTGTAGGGTGGAATTTTTATGCCACCGAATAGTCCAAGTAGTTTAAATTGGTGAGTCACACTCACCCTACGAGAATCTCGAAAGGGCGAAAAATTATACACGATATTTCCTTGCTCTGCTACGTTGGTATTTAAAAATAAATCCCATGAAAAACGAAGCGGTTGCATTATAATGCCCTTTTAATTTTATAAAGATTATATACATAGCAAAATAGAGGACTCCTTATGCCAAATGCAAATGCAATTGCCAACGTATTCAAACTGATCGAAGAGAACGATATTAAGTTCGTGCTACTTCGTTTCACCGACATTAAAAGGTAAAAGAACACGGTGTTTCTATCCCTGTTAGCCTTGTTGATGAAGATATGTTTGAAGATGGCAAAATGTTCGATAGCTCTTCTGTTGAAGGTTGGAAAACCATTAACAAAGCCGATATGCTTTTTAATGCCAATCGCTGAGACTGCGGTAGTCGATCCATTTGCGCAGATCCCAACTCTCTCTATTCGTTGTAGTATTTATGAACCAACGACCATGCAAAGTTATGAGCGTGACCCGCGTTCAATTGCTATTCGTGCTGAAAACTATATGCGTTCAACCGGTATTGCTGATCAAGCATTCTTCGGTCCTGAACCAGAGTTCTTCTTATTTGATGATGTACGTTTTGATGTATCAATGAACCGCGCTTCTTTCGCCATTGATGATATTGAAGCCGCTTGGAACACCAATAAAAAAATATGAAGGCGGTAATAATGCTTATCGTCCATTAAAGAAAGGTGGTTGTTGTGCGGTGGCACCAATTGATACGGCACACGATATTCGCTCTGAAATGTGTTTGATTTTAGAAGAAATGGGCTTAGTAGTAGAAGCGCACCACCATGAAGTGGCGACAGCGGGTCAAAACGAAATTGCAACGAAATTTAATAGCTTAACTTTAAAAGCGGATGAAACGCAAATCTATAAATATGTGGTGCAAAACGTTGCGTTAGAGCACAGCAAAACCGCTTGCTTTATGCCAAAACCAATCACGGGTGACAATGGTTCAGGCATGCACTGTAATATGTCATTAAGTAAAGACGGTAAAAACATTTTCCAAGGTGATAAATATGCCGGCCTTTCTGAAACCGCACTTTATTATATCGGCGGTATTATTAAGCACGCTAAAGCATTAAATGCGTTTACTAACCCAAGCACTAATTCATACAAACGTTTAGTGCCAGGTTTTGAAGCGCCAGTATTATTGGCTTATTCGGCAAGCAACCGTTCTGCTTCAATCCGTATCCCTGCAGTAACTAATCCGAAAGCGATCCGTATTGAAGCGCGTTTCCCAGATCCATTGGCAAACCCATACCTTGCATTCGCCGCATTATTAATGGCAGGGTCTTGATGGCGTGGTAAACAAAAATTCACCCAGGCGATGCTATGGATAAAAATCTTTATGATCTTCCACCAGAAGAATTAAAAGATATTCCGGCGGTAGCAAGCTCGCTGGAAGAAGCCTTGAATTCATTAGAAAAAGACTATGAATTCTTAACGCAAGGTGGTGTGTTTGCTAAAGACTTTATCGAGGCATTTATTAGCGTTAAAACGTAAAGATGTAGAACGTTTAAATATGACACCACATCCTGTTGAGTTTGAGATGTATTATGCGTAATCATCATTGATGAAATCATTTTTAAAAAGTGCGGTAAAATTTACCGCACTTTTCGTTTGAAATTATTTATAACGATACTCGGGTAAAAATGTCGAATACAAATAGAACAATTCTAGTTACTGGTGGAGCGGGTTTTATTGGTTCTGCGCTTGTCCGTTATCTTCTTGAAAAGACACATAATAAGATCGTAAATGTTGATAAGCTGACTTATGCAGGAAATTTAGCCTCACTTAAAACCGTGAAAACCATCCACATTATGCTTTTGTACAAGCAGATATTTGTGATACTAAAGCGTTGTCTTATATTTTTTTGCACAATATCAACCTGATGCCGTTATCCATCTTGCAGCTGAAAGTCATGTTGATCGTTCTATAAATGCGTCTTCGGAGTTTATACAAACTAACATTGTAGGAACTTATAGGCTACTTGAATCAACTCTAGACTACTGGCATCGTTTAGATAATCAAAAATCCAACTTCCGATTCTTCATATTTCCACCGATGAAGTTTATGGCGATTTAAAAAGTAACAAAGGTTTATTTACTGAAACATCAGCTTATAAACCTAGTAGCCCTTATTCTGCTTCAAAGGCGGCAAGCGATCATCTTGTTCAGGCTTGGTATAGAACATATGGGTTACCGACAATCGTACACATAGTTCAAATAATTATGGCCCGTATCAGTACCCTGAAAAAAATTAATTCCATTGATGATTTTTAAATGCGATAGAGGGAAAAACACTGCCTATTTATGGCGATGGTTTACAAATTAGAGATTGGTTATTTGTTGAAGATCATATTACTGCATTGTATAGCGTTTTTGACGAAAGGAAATATTGGGGAAACCTATAATATTGGCGGAAATAATGAAAAGTCAATATTGATGTAGTACGTTCTATTTGCTCTTTTGGTGGAAGAATGTTTACCTAATAAACCAAAACATATTGATAAATATGAAGATTTGATTTGCTATGTTAACGATAGACCTGGTCATGATATTCGTTATGCGCTTGATACAAGTAAAATCAATAATGAGTTAGGCTGGGTGCCTAAAGAGACTTTTTGAATCTGGATTAAGAAAAAAACGGTAATTTGGTATTTAAACCATCGAGAATGGTGTCAAAGAGTTTTTAAATAATGTTAAATAAAAAAATAAAACTGGTATAGTTTTTATTCCGCGATGAGCTTATATTCGAGAAATAAAAATGGAAATTATATTATCAATAAAACCAAGCCTCTGACGCTTGGGGAAAAATGCTATTTTGAGCTTTGACTCTAATAAAGCTAGAATTCATTTAAAAAAATAATGAAAAAACTGACCGCACTTTAGTTCAACAAGCTGCTCGTAAATTGCGTGGGCAGGGAATTAAAGATGTGGAATTGGTCGGTGAAGAATGGGATTTAGAATTTTTGTTGGGCATTTTATCAAGGTTTTTACTCGGCGAAGCAAGATTATTCGATTGAATTTCCTCATTTTAGATGATGAGCCACAAGATGAATTATTAGCTCGTATCGAATGTAGTGATTTTGTGCGCGGGATTATTAATGAGCCGGCACAAATCCTAACACCATTAAAATTAGCAGAACGTGCAGCAGAATTTATCTTAAACCAAGCGGACATTTATAATGAAAAAGTGCGGTAAGTTTTCAGATTATTTCTGGTGAGGAACTTGAGCAACAAGGTTATCATGGTATTTGGACTGTGGGTAAAGGCTCTGCTAACCTGCCAGCCATGTTGCAACTGATTTCAATCCAACACAAGATCCGAATGCGCCAGTGTTAGCTTGTTTAGTTGGTAAGGGATTACTTTTGACAGTGGCGGCTACAGTATCAAACCAAGTGATGGAATGAGTACAATGCGAACTGATATGGGTGGTGCTGCACTATTAACGGGAGCTTTAGGTTTCGCTATCGCTCGCGGATTAAATCAACGCGTTAAACTGTATTTATGTTGCGCAGAAAATTTGGTAAGCAATAATGCATTTAAACTGGGTGATATTATTACTTATAAAAATGGCGTAACAGCAGAAGTGCTCAATACTGACGCTGAAGGTCGTTTGGTGTTAGCTGATGGATTGATTGAGGGCTGATAACCAAAATCCGGGTTTTATTATTGATTGTGCGACTTTAACTGGGGCTGCAAAAGTGGCGGTAGGCAACGACTATCATTCTGTATTATCTATGGATGATGATCTCGTGAATAATCTTTTTCCAATCAGCAAAAGAAGAAAAATGAACCTTTCTGGCGTTTACCATTTGAAGATTTTCATCGTTCACAAATTAATTCATCTTTTGCCGATATTGCTAATATTGGTTCGGTTCCAGTTGGGGCTGGAGCAAGCACTGCAACTGCATTTTTTATCGTATTTTGTAAAAAAATTACCAACAAAATTGGTTGCATATTGATTGTTCCGCGACTTATCGTAAATCTGGTAGTGATTTATGGGCTGTTGGGGCCACAGGGATTGGTGTGCAAACTTTAGCAAATTTAATGTTATCAAAAATCATTGAAGTAAGGAGATATGATGACAGAAAGAACTTTTTCTATTATTAAAACCTGATGCGGTAAAGCGTAATCTAATTGGGGCGATCTTAACTCGTTTTTGAGCAAAATGGCTTTAAAATCATAGCCTCTAAAATGGTACGCTTAACTCGTGAGCAGGCTGAAGGCTTTATGCTGAGCATCAAGGCAAAAGAATTTTTGCTCCTTTAGTTGATTATATGATGTCTTCACCGATAGTAGTTTCTGTTCTTGAAAAAGAAAATGCAGTGAAAGATTACCGCACTTTGATTGGTACAACGAATCCAGAAACTGCAGCAGAAGGTACAATTCGTAAAGATTTTTGCATTAAGTCAGCGTGAGAATTCGGTTCATGGTTCGGATAGTGTGGAAAGTGCAAATCGTGAAATTGCTTATTTCTTTTACTGATTCTGAAATTTTTGAGCGTTGATTGATAGTAAAAAGCACCTAAACAATAGTTTAGGTGCTTTTTAAATCTTTTAATGCTTATAAAATTAGACCTTCTTAAGGTTTATAAATGAACTCAATTCCTTCATCATCTTCTTTCGCTCCAATCATCATCCCAATCTTCGTTATTATCAAATTGATGCTCAGCTAGTTGTTCCTGATGATAATCTTCCCATTTGAATTTTACTTCTTCAGGTGCAACTTGTTGTGTTTCAGCTTCGCGTGGATTCGCTATGATAAAGTCCATAATATCACGACAAAGTGGTGGAACATTTTTTTCCCTGTTGCAGCTGAAATCAGGTAATAGTCTTCTTCCCAACCCTAATTGTTCAGCAATTTCTTGAGCTCGCTCTTCAGCTTCTTCATCGCTCATCGTATCAATTTTATTGAATACTAACCAGCGTGGTTTTTCTGATAATTTTTCACTGTATTGGAAAAGTTCAGATTCAATAATAGCGACATTATCTGCTGGATTAGAGCCATCAATTGGAGCAATATCGACTAAATGAATAAGCACTCTACAACGTTCTAGATGTTTTTAAAAAGCGAATTCCTAGCCCTGCACCATCTGCTGCGCCCTCAATTAATCCTGGAATATCGGCGACTACGAAACTGTGTGAGTCGTCCACTTTCACAACACCGAGACTTGGCACTAAGGTAGTAAATGGATAATCTGCAACTTTTGGTTTGGCTGCTGAAACGGCACGAATAAAAGTGGATTTACCAGCATTAGGTAAACCGAGCATTCCAACATCGGCAAGTAGCATTAACTCGAGTAATAAATCGCGTTTTTCGCCCTGGCGTTCCCATTGTTTTTTTGACGCGGTGCACGGTTTACCGATGATTTGAAACGGGTATTCCCTAAACCGTGATAACCACCTTTTGGCTACCAACATTTTTTTGACCGTGTTGGGTTAAATCTCCCAATGTTTCTTTGGTGTCATTATCAATAGCGCGGGTTCCTACGGGAACAGGTAAAATAATATCTTTACCGCGACGTCCTGTACAATCTGAACTTCGTCCATTCTCTCCACGCTCTGCTGCAAAGCGTTTATTAAAAGCGGTAGTCGATTAAGGTATTGAGGTTTTTCATCGGCTTTGTAAATATACATCGCCACCGTCGCCACCGTCGCCACCATCAGGGGCCGCCTTTCGGAATAAATTTCTCTCGACGGAAACTTACGCAACCGTTGCCACCATCCCCGGCCTCAATTCGAATAAGGGATTCATCAATAAATTTCATTAAAACTTCTCCAAAAATAAACCGCACTTTAATGATTTTTATGCGGTAATAATTTATGTCCAATCGCGGATAAAATTGCCCCGCATACTACAACAAATGCGCCAATATAGCTAATATTATTCAACTCTGGTGCGGCAAAATCGGATGGGCTAAAATAATGCGCAATATGAGAAAATAGAATCGTGAAAAGCGGTACAAGTGTGATAACAACACTGACTTTTTGATACATCCCAACGATTAAGTGCTTCCGCATAAGAGCCGTACCCAATTAAGGTATTTAAACAGCAGTAAATAAAACAAATCAGAGCTAAAAGGTGTGAGTTCTTGTACTTGTGAGAATTCAGCCATCGGCATAAAAGGCTATGGCACAACCCTAAATACATCATTAGCAAGATTTGTTGTGAATTAAATTTACGCAACATTAATTTTTGGGCCATTCCATAAGCGACCCAAATAGGGATCCTGCTACGCTTAAGATGACACCTGTTGAATACTGATTTAGTCCGGCAAATACATCAAAACGATCATTAAAGAATAATCCTAAACCAATTAATAATAAGAAAAGTCCGATCTTTTGGTGCAGCCCCAATTTTTTTCTTTGAAGATCAGTACACCACAGATAAGCATTCCAAAAGAGGATAAATGAATAAAAATTTGTGCAACTGAAGGTTCAATATAATTCAGTGAACTACTAAATAATAGAAAATTGCCGGTAAGGCCAATTACCCCAATAAGAGCAAGCCAAGCATATTGACCGACTTTCATTGGTTCAGGTAATTTCTTTTTATAAGCAAGTAGGGCTAATAATGAGATTGCGGCTACAATAAAAACGATACCATACGATAGTTTGCGCATTCATTACAGATAAAAGCTTGTTTGAGAGCGATAGGTAGGATCCCCAAGCCATAGCGGTAATAAGCGCAAAGGTAAAGCCTAATAAAGGTTGTTGTTTCATTGCTTGGTCGCTTATGTGAAATTAAAAAAGACAAAACGCCCCCACAAAATTGTAGGGCGTTTCAATCGAATAGATTTTTAAATTATTCAGTAACAATACTTTACGTATTTACGGCTTTTTCTCGCCTTTTACTTCAAATTTAACTTTACCATCTGCAGTTGCGAATAAGGTGTGGTCTTTACCCATACCTACATTGCTACCCAGCGTGGAACTTAGTACCACGTTGACGAACAATGATGCTACCTGCTAATACAGATTCGCCACCGAAACGTTTTAACACCAAGGCGTTTAGCTTCAGAATCGCGACCGTTACGAGTTGAACCACCAGCTTTTTTTAGTTGCCATCTACTTGATCTCCTCTGAAATTATGCTTGAATCCCAGTGATTTTTCACTTCTGTGAACCACTGACGATGACCTTGTTGTTTACGGCTGTGTTTGCGACGACGGAATTTAACGATTTTAACTTTCTCGCCACGACCTTGTGCAACTACTTCAGCCACTACTTTTGCGCCAGTAACTACTGGTGCACCGATTTTTAACATCTTCACCATTAACGACCATCAACACAGAATCGAACTCAACTGTTGCGCCAGTTGCAAGCTCAAGTTTTTCTAAACGAACAACTTGACCTTCGCTCACACGGTGTTGTTTACCGCCACTTTGGAAAAACTGCGTACATAAATACTCCGCTTAATTGTGTTTCCCTGCTCTTTAGCAGTCCACACTTAAAAATTCATATAAATAGGTCGCAAATTCTACGGAAAAAAATCCTACCTATGGCAAGAATTTATTTACAATAAAATAAAAAAATTCCCTTCATTTGCGGATTGATTTCAGAAAGTCTGAAAATTCGGGTAAAATGCACCGCACTTTTGACTAATAATTGATGAAAAAATGAAGAAACAAGATCTTATGAGCATAGACGCGATCCAGAAACTTGCAGATCCCTGATATGCAAAAAAAGTTAATCAAAATATTCTTGCTCAGCTTAATTCAGATGTTCCATTAATAGGCCAGTTAGGTTTTTATATTGTTCAAGGTGGTGGTAAGAGGATCCGTCCATTGATCGCAGTTCTCGCAGCTCGATCTTTAGGGTTTGAAGGCTCTAATTCAATTACTTGTGCTACTTTTGTTGAATTTATTCATACTGCCTCTTTACTACATGATGATGTGGTGGATGAGTCCGATATGCGTCGTGGGCGCGCTACGGCGAATTCAGAATTTGGCAATGCTGCAAGTGTACTTGTAGGAGACTTTATTTATACGCGTGCATTTCAATTGGTTGCAGAATTGGAGTCATTGAAGATTTTGGGAATTATGGCCGATGCGACTAACGTTTTAGCGGAAGGCGAAGTTCAGCAGTTAATGAATGTTAATGATCCTGAAACGAGCGAAACTAATTATATGCGTGTAATTTATAGCAAAACTGCCCGTTTATTTGAAGTGGCTGGTCAGGCTGCGGCAATTGTTGCGGGCGGAACAGAAGCTCAAGAAAAAGGCTTTACAAGATTATGGGCGTTATCTTGGAACTGCATTTCAGCTTGTGGATGATGTATTGGATTATAGTGCAAATGAGCAAGCTCTAGGTAAAAATGTAGGCGATGATTTAGCTGAAGGAAAACCAACTCTTCCTCTGCTACACGCTATGCGCCATGGTAATGCTCAACAGGCAGCTTTTAATTCGCGAAGCGATTGAGCAAAGGTGGTAAACGTGAAGCTATTAATGAAGTATTAGCGATTATGGCTGAGCATAAGTCTTTAGATTACGCGATGAATCGTGCGAAAAGAAGAGGCTCAAAAAGCAGTAGATGCAATTGCAATGTTGCCAGACAGTGATTATAAGAAGGCATTGATTTCTTTGGCGTATTTGTCTGTGGATAGAAATTATTAGTCCTTAATTTAGCTTATATACTTAATACCAATTAATTTTAATTAAACTTTATGAATACAGAACTTCAATCTAAACCTGAGCAAAGTGCGGTTAATTTTTCAAGGTAAAAACTCGTAAACAAAAAGGTACGCAAAGATCCTAATGCACCTTTTTATTCGTGAAAAAAACTTGAGTTGCCAGATGGACATAATAAACTCCTTTTTACATTCATGCTGTGCGCCTTGCTCGGGTGAAGTGATGGAAGCAATCCTTGCATCTGGCATTGAATTTACGATTTATTTTTTTACAATCCGAATATTCATCCACTCAAAGAATATTTAATTCGTAAAGAAGAAAATATTCGTTTTTGCTCAAAAATTTGGTATTCCATTTATTGATGCAGATTACGATCGTCAAAATTGGTTTGAGCGTGCCAAAGGAATGGAATGGGAGCCTGAGAGGGAATTCGTTGCACTATGTGTTTTGATATGCGCTTTGAAAAAGCTGCTGAATATGCTCATGAACATGGTTTCCCTGTGTTTACTAGTTGTCTTGGTATTTCTCGCTGGAAGGATATGAATCAAATCAATGGCTGTGGGCATCGAGCTGCAGAAAAAAATATGATGATGTTATTTATTGGGATTACAACTGGCGAAAAGAAGGTGGCTCGCAACGCATGATTGAGATTAGTAAGCGGGAGCGGTTTTATCAACAGGAATATTGCGGTTGTGTGTATTCTTTACGTGATAGTAATAAATGGCGAGAAGAGACTGGTCGTCAAAAATTGAAATCGGAAAATTGTATTATAGTGCTGATTAATATGATGAATGGAAAAAAAGGCTTGGAATTCCAAGCCTTTTTCTTTGCTGAAATTATTCGCCCAAACGCTCTTTAATACGAGCAGATTTACCTGAACGTTCACGTAAGTAGTAAAGTTTAGCTTTACGTACCGCACCTTTACGTTTAACTGCGATAGAATCTACAGCTGGAGAGTGAGTTTGGAATACACGCTCAACCCCTACGCCGTTAGATACTTTACGTAAAGTAAATGCTGAGTGCAAGCCACGGTTACGAATTGCAATAACCACGCCTTCGAATGCTTGCAAACGACGTTTGCTACCTTCAACTACCCATACTTTAACTTCTAAAGTATCACCTGGGCGGAAGCTAGGTACGTTTTGTTTTAATTGTTCTTGTTCAAGTTGTTTGATAATGTTAGACATTGTTTGATCCTTTATTGATCCTAGATGTAACTGAAACTAACTGTTATGCTCGGCTTGCGCCTCTTTTAACAGTTTACGTTGTTCGTCAGTCAGAGCTAGGCCTTCTAAGAGCTCAGGGCGTCGGAGCCACGTTCTTTGTAGAGATTGTTTTTAATCGCCATTTCCGAATTTCTTCGTGATGTCCCGACATCAGCACGGGTGGTACAGTTAATCCTTCTAACACTTCTGGTCTAGTGTAATGTGGACAATCTAACAATCCATCAGCAAAAGAATCTTCTTCTGCGGAGGCTTGTTTGCCTAATACACCGGGAATAAAACGTGCAACAGCATCAATTAATGTCATTGCCGGCAATTCCCCACCAGTCAGAACGTAATCGCCGATTGACCATTCTTCATCAATTTCAGTTTGAATCAATCGTTCATCAATACCTTCGTAACGTCCACATACCAAAATCAATTTCTGATTTTTGAGCAAGCTCGGTTACGCCGCCTTGATCGAGTTTACGTCCTTGTGGCGAAAGGTAAATTACCTTTGCGCCTTCTCCTGCCGCTGCTTTCGCAGCATGAATCGAATCCCGTAAAGGTTGCACCATCATCAGCATCCCCGGACCACCACCATAAGGGCGGTCATCCACGGTTTTATGCTTGTCGAATGTAAAATCTCTTGGATTCCAACATTCTACTTGCAGAAGATTATGTTTTACGGCTCTACCTGTAACCCCAAATTCCGTAATCGCTTTAAACATTTCGGGGAATAATGAAATCACCCCTATCCACATAAAAAAAGCCTACTACATTACGTTTGTGCATACTTGAGATTAGAAACCAGCGTCCCAATCCACTTCAATTGTTTTTCGTGGTGAGATCGACTCTTTTAACTACTTGTTCGTACAAAAACGGAATTAACCGCTCTTGTTTTCCAAAAAGCATCTTTGGCATTGGCTTTAACTACTAACACATCATTAGAACCCGTTTCCATCATCTCTGTCACCGTTCCCATTGTATAACCTTCTAGGGTTTTACGACTGAGCAACCAATTAAATCGTGCCAGTAATAATCGCCTTCTTCCAGTTCTGGGAAAACAGATAAATCCACACCAATTTCAACATTTGCTAAAATTTGTGCGGCTTCACGGTCATCAACGCCTTTTAATTTAACGATGATTTCGTGATTATGATGACGCCAGTTTTCTAATTCTGTTGGCTGCCATTCACCTTTAATTTTTTTAAAAAAACCAAGGTTGATACTCAAAAAAATGCTTTCAGCTTGTTCTGTTGATGAATAAATACGTAACCACCCACGAATACCGTAGGTTGAGCCTAATTTGCCCACAACTTCAATACGTTGTTGTTCCATATTTCTCACCTATCTTAGCTTAAGAACTAAATCAAAAAGCAAAATTATGCTGCTTTTTGTGCTTCTTTACCAAGCTCGCAACACGATCAGAAAGTGATGCACCTTGACCAACCCAGTGGTTAACACGGTCTAGGTCGATACGAACACGCTCTGCATTACCTTGTGCGATTGGGTTGAAGAAACCTACACGCTCAATGAAACGACCGTCACGTGGTGAACGACTGTCAGCTACTACGATTTGATAAAATGGGCGTTTTTAGCTCCGCCACGAGATAAACGAATGGTTACCATAACCTTCCTCTAAATGTTTAATTACTAAAAGAATATTCTCAAACTCGAAAGTGATTTAAGAATATAGCTTACTTTTTCTCTGTATATATAGACAAAAAGCCTGCGAATTTTTATACTTTTTGAGCAAAAATTGCAAGTTTTGGATGAGCATTCTAATAAGTACGTTATATTCCTTTTTAAAAAAAGTAAACATTATCATTCACATGCAATTTTGTTTTTACGTATAATCTAAGAAACTCTCAAATAGTTTTTAGGTCAAGTTTACGCGTTAAGCGGTATTTTATATTGATAAAATATTAGTTAAATGAGGTTTATTATGAAAATCGGTTTTCATTCTGTGTTACTTGGATTTGCGTCATGTATTGGCATTCAACAATCTGTGATAGCGAGTCCTCCCTCGTCTTCTCACCAATCAATATCTACTGAGTCTGCTGATGCTTTTAAAGCAACAATTTTTCAATCGCTTTAGCTAAACAAGAAAAAGCAACAAGTTTCGATTTTTACAGAAAAAAACTCACCGCACTTTTTCTTTACCTCCTCAATTCCTAGATAATCAGATCCAAATAAGCGAAAAAATCCTCACTCGCATTTTTAAAACAGATAAAAATCTCACTCCTAAATTTCTTGATTACTTATACTTTGAGCCGATAGATACTAGTGATGCTAATTTAATTCAGGAAATGAAGAAAAACTTACTGGTGTCTTTTTAGCGAATGAGCAGGCAAAAATTTATATTCGTCAAACAGATAATTCGGAGCAATTTGTTCAGGCTTTACTAGAAGAGGGAGCAAAAGCAGATCAAATCATATTATTGTCTTTGGATGCTAAAGGCATATTTTAAAAAAATTATTGAACAGATACGTCAAGATTTTCCTAATCAAACAACTTTTTCTATTACCGAGAATCGAGTGAGTTTGATAACCCCTTCTTCTGAAATTAAGCCCCGCCTCGCTCTAGCTAATATGATGTTTGCTCGCCAATTTAAAAGGGGTAGAGGTTGATGATTTTTCGTATTTAGATCAAGCACGTGAAAATCTTCAACACAATAACTATGCTATTCGTTATAAGACTTTCCAAGCAATGCTTGAAGGCTTAAATTAATCCGTTTACTCATAAGGAGCCATTATGTTTTTATCTAAAAATCAGTTACCTTTTGCAGTTAGTGCGTTAGCAATGCTTTGCTCTGGTGCAACCTTTGCTAAAGAAGCGCCGCAAGCACATAAAGCTGTGGAGTTAAGTATCTTACATATTAATGACCACCATTCTTACTTGGAACCGCACGAAGCGAGAATTAATTTAAATGGTCAACAAAACAAAAGGTTGATATTGGTGGTTTTTCTGCTGTGAATGGAAAACTTTATGAGTTACGTAGAAAGTATAAAAATCCATTAGTGCTACATGCTGGTGATGCGATTACTGGTACGCTGTATTTCACCCTTTTTGGCGGTTCCGCTGATGCGGCTGTCATGAATGCAGGTAATTTTGATTATTTTTACTTTGGGTAATCATGAATTTGATGCGGGCAATGAAGGTTTATTAAAACTACTTGAGCCATTAAAAATCCCAGTACTTTCAGCCAATGTTATTCCTGATAAAAAAATTCAATTTTTATATAACAAATGGAAACCTTACGATATTTTTCACTGTGGATGGAGAAAAAAATTGCTATTATCGGTTTAGATACCGTGAATAAAACGGTTAATTCCTCTTCACCAGGTAAAGATGTGAAGTTCTATGATGAAATTGCTACCGCACAAATTATGGCAAATGCGCTAAAACAACAAGGTATTAATAAAATCATCCTACTTTCACATGCAGGAAGTGAAAAAAATATCGAAATCGCGCAAAAAGTGAATGATATTGACATTATTGTTACTGGCGATTCACATTATTTGTACGGAAACGATGAATTACGAGGTTTAAAACTTCCAGTAATCTATGAATATCCGCTTGAATTTAAAAATCCGAATGGCGAACCGGTATTTGTAATGGAAGGTTGGGCTTATTCTGCTGTTGTGGGTGACTTAGGTGTTAAATTCAGTCCTGAAGGTATTGCGTCTATTACTCGTAAAATTCCTCACGTGTTAATGAGTTCTCATAAACTTCAAGTGAAAAATGCGGAAGGTAAATGGACCGAATTAACAGGTGATGAACGTAAAAAAAGCGCTTGATACTTTAAAATCAATGAAGAGTATTTCACTTGATGATCATGATGCAAAAACAGACATGCTTATTTCAAAATATAAAAGTGAAAAAGATCGTTTAGCACAAGAAATTGTTGGTGTCATCACTGGTTCTGCAATGCCAGGTGGTTCAGCAAACCGTATCCCAGCTAAAGCAGGCTCAAATCCAGAAGGTTCTATCGCAACGCGTTTTATTGCAGAAACAATGTATAACGAACTCAAAACAGTGGATTTAACCATTCAAAATGCAGGCGGTGTGCGTGCGGATATTTTACCGGGCAATGTAACCTTTAATGATGCGTATACTTTCTTGCCTTTCGGGAATACCTTATATACCTATAAAATGGAAGGTTCGTTAGTAAAACAAGTGCTTGAAGATGCGATGCAATTTGCTTTAGTTGATGGTTCTACAGGGCATTCCCTTATGGCGCGGGCATTCGTTACGAAGCGAATGAAACACCAAATGCAGAAGGTAAACGTTTAGTCAGCGTGGAAGTATTGAATAAACAAACCCAACAATGGGAACCAATTGATGATAATAAACGTTATCTCGTTGGTACCAATGCTTATGTAGCTAGCGGTAAAGATGGTTATAAAACTTTTGGTAAATTATTTAATGATCCAAAAATATGAAGGCGTTGATACATACTTGCCTGATGCGGAAAGTTTCATTAAATTTATGAAAAACATCCGCACTTTGAAGCTTATACTTCATCAAATGTGAAATTTAATGCTTCAACTGATGCGTTACCTAAAAAAATAAAAACTAAAATAGACTAAAAAAATAGCGCGTACTTAACGCGCTATTTTTTGATTATTAGCCTGCAGTTTGAAAACTTCATCAATGGTTGAGAATCTTAACTATTCCATATCTGGATGGTTTATCGTGGAAAATAAATTCCCTAGAAAGGTTGAAAAAAATAGGGTAGTTTATTGCGATAATCTAGGCCATTTTTGGGGAGATCTTTCGAGTAGTCAAATTTGTTTTTAGGCTGTTTATTTTTAGTTAGAAAGATCAAATTTTTATTTCACCTTTAATTTAATTAGAAAAGAACAATGGCGGAAAAACGTAATATTTTTTTAGTGGGACCAATGGGCGCAGGTAAAAAGCACTATCGGTCGTCAATTAGCACAACAGCTTAATATGGATTTTATTGATTCCGATGCCGTGATTGAAGAACGTACAGGGCGCGGATATTAGCTGGATTTTTTTGATTTGGAAGGTGAAGAAGGCTTCCGTAAGCGTGAAGAACGTATTATTAACGAGCTCACACAAATGCAAGGCATTGTACTTTCAACTGGTGGTGGCGCAGTACTTTCTAAAGAAAGCCGTAATTATTTATCTGCGCGTGGCATTGTGATTTATTTGGAAACAACGGTGGAAAAACAATTCCAACGTACTCAACGTGATAAAAACGTCCATTGCTCCAAGATGCAGATAATCCTCGTCAAGTATTGGAAGATTTAGCAAAAATTCGCAACCCGCTTTTATGAAGAAATTGCGGACATCACTTTGCCAACCGATGAGCAAAATGCCAAAGTAATGGTAAATCAAATTGTTGATTTAATTGATAATATGAATGGATTGAATGGTGCACTTTAAAACACACCCTAAGGATAAATTATGCTGTGCGTCAACGTGGAATTGCAAGAGCGTCGCTATCCTATTTTAATTGGTAGCGGATTGTTACAAGATGAACGTAGTTACCCGATTAAACGTGGGGATCGCGTGATGATTGTAACGAATCCCACGATCGCACAGTTTTATCTCGATACAGTCATCTATGCGTTAGAAAAAAACGTGGTTGCGTGGTCGATCATGTTTTTATTACCTGATGGCGAAAAATACAAAACGCTTGAATCTTTTAAACTTAATTTTTCACCGCACTTTTGCAAGGTAATCATGGACGAGATACCACGATTATTGCATTGGGTGGCGGTGTAATTGGCGATGTTGCTGGATTTGCTGCGGCAAGTTATCAGCGCGGCGTCCGTTTAATTCAAATTCCAACCACATTGCTTTCACAAGTGGATTCTTCAGTGGGTGGTAAAACGGCAGTTAATCATGAATTAGGCAAAAATATGATTGGCGCGTTCTATCAGCCATTAATGGTTATTATTGATACGCTTACGCTTAATACGCTTCCTAAACGTGAAGTAAACGCGGGTCTTGCCGAAGTTATCAAATATGGCGCCATTTTTAGATTACGAATTTTTGAATGGCTAGAACAACATATTGATGAACTCGTCGCTTTGCATCCCTGAAGCGCTTCAACATTGTATTTCTCGTTGTTGCCAAATTAAAGCGGATGTGGTTGCGAGAGATGAAACAGAAAAAGGGCGATCGTGCATTGCTCAATCTTGGACATACTTTTTGGACATGCCATTGAAACTCACTTAGGTTATGGAAACTGGCTTCATGGTGAAGCTGTTTCGACGGGAATGATGATGGCAGCTGCACTTTCGGAAGAGCTTGGAGATATTTCTATTGCAGATGTGTCTCGCCTTGAAAAATTACTTGCTCGTGCCAATTTGCCCACCGTATCACCGGATACGATGCAGCCGGAGGACTATTTATCGCATATGATGCGTGATAAAAAAAGTTCTAGCGGGTAAATTGCGTCTGGTGCTACTCAAATCTCTAGGTCAAGCTTATGTGGCGAATGATACCGAACATACCCTCGTGTTAAACGCAATTCGTCGTTGTACTCAAACGGATTAAGATGTTACGTCCGAAAAAAACAATCTTTAAAACCTAAGTTAAAAACACCGTCCATTTTTAAAATGGGCGGGGGAAATTTCGTTTAACGGACGACATAAATAAAGCCTTTTCCAAACAAAAAGAAACTGCTTAATTGAGCCATTTGTGGGCGCTGGAGCAGTATTTCTTAATTCTAATTTTTGAACGCTATATTTTGGCAGATATCAACCCTGATTTAATCAATCTATTCAATATTGTTAAAGAAAAATGTAGAGGGTTATATTGAATCTTGTAAGCCAATTTTTCTTCGCTGATGATGCTAATACACCCGATTATTACTACGATAAACGTCGTCAATTCAATGTCTCGACGGATCCTTTTTGAACGTTCGATTATTTTTTTATATTTGAATCGTTTTGGTTTTTAACGGATTATGCCGTTATAACAGCAAAAATGAATTTAATGTGCCTTTTTGGGGCTTATAAAACTCATTATTTTCCAGAAGATGAATTACGTTATTTTCGCTCATAAAGCGCAAAGTGCGGTGTTTTTTTATGCTGTGATTTTCAAAAAAACTTTTTGAATTTGCCGATAAAGATTCAGTGATTTATTGTGATCCGCCTTATGCTCCGATACAACAGGATACTAATTTTACTGGTTATGCGGGCAATGAGTTTGGGCTGGCGCAACAACGTGCTTTGGCTGATTTAGCCAAATCTATACAAAAAGAAAAACAAATTCCGATATTGATCTCTAATCACGATACTAAATTTACGCGTGAAATTTATAACGGTGCAAAATTTAAACGGGTAAAAGTCCAACGTTCTATTAGTCAGAATTCAGAAAAACGCGTAAAAGTGAAAGAATTGATTGCGATATTTGGTGCTCGTAAATAATAAAAATAAACCGCACTTTTGTTAGTGTTCAATTAGATTACTGTTTTTTTCTTTAAATCATCCATCGTATTAAAATTCTCAAAGTTGCCTTCTTCTTTTGGTAAATGTTACTGAAATCCCACCATTTTCTTTTCATAAACTGTAAAAGACGTCGTTCACCCGATGCTAAATAGTGTCGTAATTTTTTTCTTTTACCTGAACGGACATCAAACAAAAAACGGGGTGTTCACGTTCTTCATCGCAAGCATAAGCAATTAAAGTGCGGTCATTTTTAACCGTACTTTTTAAGTTTATCTAAAAAGATTCATAGGAAAAAGGCGTATCACAAGGTGTAAAAGGATGACGTCGCTTTTTGTCTTTTTCTAGAGCTGTTAGCATGCCGCTCAATGGCCCTTGAAAATCGGGTAGTTCATCGGAAAAAAACAGGAAAGCCAAATTTTTGCATATTCTGTTTGATTTCGGTTAGCGTTAATTGAAATCTTATGAATTTGTGGTTGCAAGCGATTAATAACATGTTGAATTAAAAGATTGTTTACCTAAAATCTGTAATCCCTTATCTTGCCCGCCCATTCTGCGAGCCTTTGCCACCAGCCAAAAATTACCGCGCTTATTGTAATTGTCATATTTTAATCTATCTTTATTTCAAGTATCATTTGCCTATTTTTTTACGATTAAAAAAAGGAAATAGCAATGAAATGTAAGCGTTTAAATGAAGTTTTGGAACTTTTACAGCCTTATTGGTCTAAAGACCCGGATTTGAGCTTAATGGAAATTTTTGCAAAAAAATTGCCAATGAATCAGGTTTCCAAAAAGCCATTAAATGAATTAACTGATGAAGTGATTATTTATCAGTTAAAAAAATGGATGGTACCGATAAACATGAGCCAATTCCTGGTCTCAAAAAGATTACGAAGAAGATTTTTAAAACCGCATTGCTCCGTGCTCGCGGTATCATTAAATAAAAAGGAAAGCAAATGAAAAAGTATTACTTGCGTTAGGTTTAGGTATCAGCACGCTTATGTCTGTAAATAGTTTTGCCGCAGATTTACAAGAAGGCAAACAATATGTTCAAGTGAGTCAACAGGCTTCACAGCAAAAAGAAGTGATTGAGTTTTTCTCTTTCTATTGCCCGCATTGTTACGCCTTTGAAATGGAATACAAAATTCCACAACAAGTCGCAGATGCTTTACCAAAAAGATGTGAAATTTAAACAATATCATGTAAATTTCTTAGGTCGCCAGATCTGAAAACTTAACGCGTGCTTGGGCGTTAGCAATGGCATTAGGTGCTGAAAGCAAAGTAAAGGCACCATTATTTGAAGCAGCTCAAAAGGATGCCTTAAAATCAATGGATGATATTCGAGATATTTTCTTATCGAATGGTGTAACGCCCGAGCAATTTGATGGTGGCATTAATAGTTTTGCAGTGAATGGTTTAGTCAATAAACAAGTAAATGCCGCAGAACAATTTAAAAGTGCGTGGCGTACCTGATTTTTATGTCAATGGTAAATTCCGTGTAAACCCTGAAGGTTTAAATTACGATGATTTCGTGAAAGATTATGTGCAAACCGTAAAAGGTTTATTGCAAAAAAATAACGAAAAATTGGTTTAATGCCTGCCCTATTTTTGTAAATATTAATGAAAGAAGAGAGAATATTATGGCTGCAAGTTTTTAGCGTAACGCGTCGTTTCTTTGACGACAAAAACTACCCACGTGGTTTTTTTCCCGTCACGGTGATTACACAATTAAAGAATCACAGGTGCTTGAGCAATATGGCCAAGCGTTCAAAGCATTAGACTTAGGGGAACGTGAGCCAGCGACTAAAGAAGAAAAAGATTTCGTCGCTTTTTGCCGTGGTGAGCGCGCAGCAGAGACTTTCTTTGAAAAAAACTTGGAATAAATATCGTACTCGTATTAACACTAAAAAAACGTGTTTACACCTTATCTGGTGATGTGAGTGAAGCTGCCTCTGGCGGTGAAGATTATTCCGGCGAATAAGATATGTTGAACAAGGCAGGCGGAAGTCTGCCTTTTGTTTTTGAATAGCTTGTGAAATCACGCGTAATTCACGGCTGATAACTTTATTCTCCTATCTTTGTATGAACGATTCGTCTTCATACGCCCTATGAATACTAATTTCTATGCAATTACCGATTTCTCAATACAACGAACTGCTACAAAAAAAACTTGAAAAGTTAACCGCACTTTTGCGCCCTTTCAATGCACCGGATATTCAAGTTTTTGACTCTCCCAACAAGTCATTATCGTATGCGTGCAGAGTTTCGTATTTGGCACGAGCAAGATGATTTTTACCATATTATGTTTGATCAATCGACATTGCAGCGTTATCGCGTGGATGAATTTCCAATCGCCAGCATGCTAATTAATCGTATGATGCACACCTTATTACCTTTGTTAAAACAACAAGAAGTGCTACACAAAAAATTATTCCAAATTGATTACCTTAGCACCTTGAGTAATAAGATTATTGTGAGCTTGCTTTATCATAAAACACTCACTGAAGAATGGGAAAGCGCGGCTAAAAATTTGAAAGATTTACTCGAAAAGAAAGGTTTTGATGTGCAAATAATCGGGCGTGCAAGTAAACAAAAAAATCTGTTTTTGAGCAAGATTATGTGGATGAAGTTTTACCTGTGAATGATAGAAATTATGTTTATCGCCAAGTCGAGAATAGTTTTACCCAGCCAAACGCAACGGTAAACTGCAAAAATGCTTGAATGGGCAATTGATTGTACCCCAAAAATAGCGAAGGTGATTTATTAGAACTTTACTGCGGAAACGGTAATTTTTCTATTGCACTTGCACAAAATTTCCGTAAGGTATTAGCAACAGAAATCGCCAAACCTTCCGTAGCTGCGGCACAGTTTAATATTGCTGAAAAATAAAGTGGATAATTTACAAATTATCCGTATGTCAGCAGAAGAATTTACGCAGGCTATGAATGGGGTTCGAGCCTTTAATCGCTTGAAAGGGATTGATTTAAAAATCTTATGAATGCAATACCATTTTTGTCGATCCACCTCGCGCAGGGGCTTGATCCTGATACAGTGAAACTTGTACAAAATTACGATCGAATTTTTGTATATTTCCTGTAATCCACATACGCTGTGCGATAATCTTGTTGAACTGTCAAAAAAACACATCGCATTGAAAAAAAGCGGCGTTATTTGACCAATTCCCTTACACTGATCACATGGAAAGCGGCGTATGGCTCATTCGCAAGTAGGTATTCAACTAATTTCTGAATCTTCAGAAAAAACATTAGCAGAATTGACCGCACTTTGTGCTGAACATCATATTATTCATGATGAACAAAGCCCACTTGCGCTTATTCAAAACCGATGAACGTTTAGAGCTTCGTAAATTAGATGAACCTAAACTCGGGGCGGTTTATGTTGATTTTGTAGGCGGCACAATGGCTCATCGTCGTAAATTCGGTGGTGGACGAGGAGAAGCGGTAGCGAAAGCAGTAGGGATTAAAGGTTCGGAATTGCCAACGGTTATTGATGCAACAGCAGGTTTAGGACGTGATGCTTTTGTGCTAGCCTCGATTGGCTGCCAAGTTCGGTTAGTGGAACGTCATCCTGTTGTTTTTTTACTTCTACAAGATGGTTTAAATCGAGCTTATCAAGATGAAGAAATCGGCGAGATGTTGCAACAAAAATTTGCGCTTGCTGAATGTTCATCATATTAATGAACTTGATCCTAATATCGATTATGCCGATGTGGTTTACCTTGATCCAATGTATCCGCATAAACAAAAAAATCTGCGCTAGTAAAAAGAAATGCGCGTATTCCAGCATTTAGTCGGTGCTGATTTAGATGCCGATGAATTGCTTTTACCTGCACTACAATTAGCTAAAAAAACGTGTGGTCGTGAAGCGTCCTGACTATGCAGAATTTCTTTGTGGAAAAACAACCGCACTTTAGCCGTGAAACGAAAAAAATCATCGCTTTGATATTTATATGGGAGCATCCCAATGCTAAGAGAAAGTGCCGTTGTTATTAGCTATGAAAATGGCATTGCCAAAGTGAAATGCCAATCTCAAAGTGCCTGTGGCCAATGCGCAGCTAAAAACAATTGTGGAACATCAAGCCTTTTCCGAATTAAACGGTAAACGTGGCGAGCATATTTTTTTAATGTAGAAACATTAATGCCATTACGCGAAGGTCAAATTGTTGAAATTGGATTAGAAGAAAAGTCGATGTTGTTGTCCGCATTATTGATGTATGTTGTACCGCTTTTTGACTTTATTGATTGCGACCATGTTGTCTGATTACATCAGCGATAATGAAATCCTGCGTGCAATTTTTAATCTTCGGATTAACCGCACTTTCTTTCATTTTTGTAAGAGCTTATAGTAGAAAAATTAGGTCAACAAACAGAATTTCAGCCTGTTTTTATTGCGCATATTGTCTTAAGTTTTTATTCGCTTTTTTTATTATTTCTGCGATCTAGATCGCAAAACTACAAAAGCTAATTGAGTAATTTGTCTTTCCTATTCCAGCAAAAATTTCTCTTTTATTCATCGGAGAAATTATGCTGAATTTATTTAAATTACCTATTGAGAAAAAGCTCCTTTAGAGGCTTGGTCAAAACTTAGTGATGATGTGGCAAAAGTTGCTATTCTAGCAATGCCTGTTATACTTTACGGAGAAACAGTTTTTATTGAAAGTATTGAATATTGCTTCCTTACTTGTTGTCACTTACTTTTTGCCTAGCTGTTGGGCGTATTTTTCGTCAACTATCGGAGAAGAAATAATATGTGGTTTACAATTGGTCTTGGCATTCTTGCTCTCATATCCATTGCTGCTTTTATTTTTTTGCAACTTACGCAGCAAAAACATTCTTAATTTATTAACCCCGATCTTTCGGGGTTTTCCGTATCTAAAGTGCGGTGATTTTTAAGGTTATTTTTTTATGAACAATCAGATTCCTTTACTTGGAATTGCCGGTTACAGCGGTAGCGGTAAAACAACATTATTAGAAAAACTTATCCCAGAGCTTATCGCTCGTCATATTCGCGTTTCAGTGATTAAACATAGTCATCACAATATGCAAGTTGATAAAGAAGGAAAAGATAGCTGGCGTATGAAAGAGGCTGGTTCTTCTCAAGTCATTTTAGCGAATGATGAACGCTGGGCGATCATGACGGAAACGCCAAAACCTGTTTCATTGGATTATTTAGCACAACAATTTGACCGCACTTTTAACGGATTTAGTATTGGTGGAGGGTTTAAACAAGATCCTATTCCAAAGATTTTTGCTTCACCGTCAAGAAATGACAAAACCTTTACCAGAAATTGACGAATATGTGCTCGCAGTTGCAACGAATTATCCCCTTGAAATTGACCGCACTTTGTTGGATATTAACCGCATTCCGCAAATTGCCGATTTTATTAAAAATTGGTTGCACCATTTTCACGGAGCACGATGACTGAATCCAATGCCTATCGCGGTTTTAGCTTGGGTGGCAGCAATGGCGCTTTTTATGCAAAGCCTAGATGCCACCATTCTTAATACTGCCTTACCGGCGATATCCTCCGATTTACATAAATCCGCCTTTGAAATGCAAATGGCGATTATTGCTTATTCTTTAGCTGTTGCATTATTTATTCCTCTTACCGCTTGGGCTGCGACAAAATTTGGGACATTAACCGTTTTTTTCGCGCTGCAGTGTTGACTTTTTATTTTTAGGTTCTATCGCTTGTGCTGCTGCTCCTAATTTAGAAAGTTTAATCTTAGCCAGAGTGATTCAGGGGATAGGCGGTGCTTTTATGATGCCAGTGGCGCGTTTAGCTATTATTCAAGCTGTACCTAAACAACAATTAGTTAATGCTTGGAATTTAATGGCAACTGCAGGTTTGATCGGACCAATTCTAGGGCCTATTTTTAGGTGGATGGTTAGTCATTCACGCCAGTTGGCACTGGATTTTTTTAATTAATATTCCAATTGGTGCACTAGGGATTTTGGCATCGGGCACCGTGATGAGTAACATCAAAGGCGAAGCAGAGAAACTAGATTGGACAGGTTTTTTACTCTTCGCATTAGGATTAGTTGGCATCACACTTGGTTTGGATTTACTCGGTGAAAGCCAGCATAGTACAATTACAACCTATAGCGTGTTAGTTGTTGGTGTTCTGTTACTCGTGGCGTATTGTAGCTATGCCAAAAACAATGAAGATGCCATTTTACCTTTATCCCTTTTCCGCACTCGTACATTCAGATTAGGCATTATTGCCAATATTTTTTTATCCGATTATCTGCATCTGGCGTTCCCTTTTTATTGCCTTTGATGTTTCAATTATCTTTCGGTTATAGTGCTGAAATGTCAGGCTGGCTATTAGCACCGATTGCGTTAATTTCGGTGATTTTGAAAAATATTAATTGGACGAATTTTTAAATCGTTGGGGCTATAAAAACAACGTTAATTTCATCCGCACTTTTTGATGGCTGGCTCAGTGATTTCAATGGCTTGGTTGGATAAACAAAGTTCTCTGACTTGGATTATTTGTAATCTTATGTGGTACGGTGCTTGCATGTCGATAATTTTCACTTCAATTAATACGTTGACTGTAGAGCGATCTTTCAAAACAACAGGCGAGCTACAGGTTCTACAGTATTAAGTATTGTGCAGCAAGTTGGGATTGGATTTGGTATTGCTATTTCATCGATAATTCTAAATCTTTATAGACATTTCTTTAGCGCGAGTGATGTCTTACAACAGGCATTTAGCTATACTTTCTTAACCTCATCACTTTTTGCAATCGCCTTAGTTTGGTCGCTTATGAAATTACATAAAAAAATGATGGCGATCATTTACGGAAGAATCCTTAGATTAATTTGTTATAATCCATAGAATTTTTTATTTAAAAAGCGACATTTGCTTATATCTTATTAAACATTTATTTTTAGATAGGATTTATCTAGCATCTTGGTTATATGACAAGGCTCGAATAAATCTCTGCCAACAAAGTGAGGAACTATCATGAAGTTAAAAGCAACACTAACTCTTGCGGCTGCAACGCTTGTATTAGCAGCTTGCGATCAATCAGGCTTAGCAAATAAACCGACCGCACAAGCTGAAACTAAATCTGCATCTAACAATACTTTCGTTTACTGTACAGCAAAAAGCACCTTTTAGGAGTTTAGCCCTGCACTTGTAATGGAGGGAACATCTTATAATGCCAGCTCACAACAAGTGTATAACCGCTTAGTTGAATTTAAAAAGGATCAACAGATATTGAACCGGCTTTTAGCTGAAAGCTGGGAAATTAGCGATGATGGTTTAACTTATATATTCCATTTAAGAAAAGGTGTTAAATTCCATACAACAAAAAGAATTTACCCCAACACGTGATTTTTAATGCGGATGATGTTGTATTCTCATTCCAACGTCAGTTGAGATCCGAATCATCCATATCACAATGTATCTAAAGGGACTTATCCATATTTCAAAGCAATGAAATTCCCTGAATTGTTGAAATCAGTGGAGAAAGTAGATGACAATACAATTCGTATTACCTTAAACAAGAAAGATGCAACTTTCTTGGCAAGTTTAGGCATGGATTTTATTTCTATTTATTCCGCAGAATATGCTGATGCAATGCTGAAAGCAGGTAAGCCAGAAACAATTGATAATCGTCCAGTGGGAACGGGGCCATTTGTTTTTTTGTTGATTACAAAACGGATCAAGCTGCTCAATATGTAGCAAACGAAAACTATTGGAAGGGTAGAACACCATTGGATCGTTTAGTTATCAATATTGTGCCAGATGCGACAACACGTTATGCAAAAATTACAGGCTGGTTCTTGTGATTTAATTTTATTCCCGAATGTAGCGGATTTAGCCAAAATGAAAAACAGATCCAAAAGTACAACTTTTTGGAACAAAAAGGTTTGAACGTAGCATATATCGCATTCAATACCGAAAAAGCACCATTTGATAATGTCAAAGTTCGTCAGGCGTTGAATTATGCAGTGGATAAAAAAGCGATTATTGAAGCGGTTTACCAAGGCGCAGGCACACCAGCTAAAAATCCACTTCCTCCAACAATTTGGAGTTACAACGATGAAGTTCAAGATTATCCATACGATCCAGAAAAAAAGCAAAAACAGCTTTTTAGCAGAAGCGGGTTACCCAAATGGTTTTGAAACTGATTTTTTGGATTCAACCTGTTGTACGTGCCTCTAATCCAAATCCAAAAACGTATGGCTGAACTTATCATGGCGGACTGGGCAAAAGTTGGTGTAAAACCAACCCAGTTACCTATGAATGGGCGGATTACCAAAAAAACGTGCGAAAGCGGGTGAGTTAACTGCTGGTATTTTTGGCTGGTCAGGTGATAATGGTGATCCTGATAACTTTTTATCTCCATTATTGGCAAGTTCTAATGCGGGTAATTCCAATATGGCTCGTTTTAAAAATCCAGAATTTGATGCATTACTAGATAAAGCAATCGGATTAACAAATAAGGAAGAACGCACCACACTTTATAAACAAGCGCAAGTTATCATTCATAATCAGGCACCTTGGATTCCAGTTGCGCACTCTGTTGGTTTTGCGCCACTTAGTCCACGCGTAAAAGGCTATGTACAAAAGCCCATTTGGCTATGATGCTTTCTATGGTGAGTGTTGACGGTAAATAATTAATAGCATTTCAGTTCTTTTTAGGGCCCTTATTTAGTAAGGGCCTTTTTATTTGAAAATATTATTATTTTTGTAAAAATATGTTAAATATATTTTACATGAGTATAATGCTCAACATTATTCCTCACGGAAGAGAATCGGTAGAATAATGAGATTAATCGTAAATATAAGGAACAAAAATGGATTTCAATAGAATTATCACTCATATGAATGATCATCACCAAGATGATATGGCTGCTCTTTGTAAAAAATTTGGTGGCGTAAATGAAATCACGGATGTGACATTAGTTAATGTAGATTTTTGGTGGTTTAGATTTTTAAATATAATGGTGACAAAACATTGCGCGTGGAATTTCCACAACAAGCTGACGAAGGTTCAATTAAACAAGCGATCATTAATCTTTGTGTAGAAAATAAACCAGTTGCAAATTACGATCGTATCAAAGCTAAAATTGATGAATTTCGTCAAGAGTTTTAAAAGCTGTATGCTTGCCACTTTAGATAAAGATGGTTTACCGATGGCGTCTTATGCGCCAATTATTTCGCTTGATGGAAAATATTATATTTATATCAGTGCCATTGCAGAGCATTATGACAATTTAAAACGCAATCCGAATCAAGTAGAAGTGATGTTTTTAGAAGATGAAAGCAAAGCGAAATCAATTATTGTACGTACTCGTTTACGTTACAAAGCAAGTGCACGTTTTATTTCTCGTGAAGATCCAATTGTTGAAAAAGTCTTAGATAAATTAGCGGAAACTATGAATGATGTGGGCGGAATTAAAACGATTCGTGAATTTACTGATTTTTGATTTAGTTGAACTTACATTTGGAACAGGCTGTTTTGTAAGAGGTTTTGGCCAAGCTTATTTGATTGATGCTAATGGGGAAATTTCTCATATTGGTGTCAAAGGCAATCCACATGAAAAAGAGAGAGCATAAAATAACTAGTATTTTCTCACTAAATAATATGGAATGATTTTCATACATAAAAGTTAAGAAATACCTGTTTATTAATTTATATAATAAACAGGTATTTATATAAGATTATATGGCATATCCTACATTTACGAAAAATTACCTTTTATTGTATGTAGCTTTGTAAGTAAGGTATTTTATTTTGCTCCCGCGGAAAAACTCGAATCCCTCAGCCGTAATATTGGCTACAATCAGCATGCCCATTAAAGAAGTTAATGTCTTTACGAACTGACATCTGAGAATCATCAAAGTCAATAGCTTGCAATCGCACAGAATGTGCGAGGATCAGTTGTTCCCCATTTCAACAACGATTTCAGGCTGGTTAGGCACTTTAACGGTTACCACTGCATCAGACTCGGCCCATTTAGCAGCCCCCTCATAAATGAAACAATAGATAACCAAACGACGTAGATCTCGATACCCTTTTGGGTTGACTAAAATATTTTCACCTTCGGCTGAGCTGCCATTCCGATCATCTCCACAATGCCATACCCAAGGCGCTTGGCTATAACATCCTTGGCGTGTTAGACGTTCTCTTGATCCGCCACGGCCTTGGGAAAAATTGCAAACCGTCAATAAGTGAAGCTGTTCCGTCTTGTAACTCCCAGTAACACCCAAGATCTAAGTCAATCTCTTTATTTGAACCAAATAAGCTACTGAAGAAACCAGTGTTTTTTTGTTGAGTCCAATTTAAGTTAATAGTAATTTGCTGATCAGTTGATTTCGATAAATCAATTTTATGCGAATCACCTTTTTTTTCTAAAGTAATTTTATTTAATGAAACCATTTTTTTCACTCCAATTAACCTACATTTTACACCATATTGTTGGCAAAGTGAATATAATCCCCTGTATATCCTTGACCAATTGCACGAAATTTCCATTCACCGTTATGACGATAAATTTCACCAAACACCATTGCTGTTTCGGTGCTGTAATCTTCAGAAAGATCAAAACGAACAATTTCATCACTAGTATCATTATTAACAATACGTACGAATGCATTGCTGACTTGACCAAAATTTTGACGACGAGCTTCTGCATCGTGAATAGTTACAGTAATAAAAAGTGATTTGATATTACTTTGCACTTTGTCTAAGCAAACGATCACGCTTTCATCATCACCATCTCCATCACCGGTTAGGGTTATCGCCAGTATGCTCTACACCACCACAAGGTGAAACTAATTGATTATAGAAAATAAAATGTCTATCAGAAGGCACTTTACCATTTTCTGTTGCCATAAATACACTTGCGTCTAAGTCAAAGTCTTGCCCATCAGTTGAACGAGCATCCCACCCTAAACCAACCAATACATTTTTAAGCTCGGATCGGTTTTTACTTAATGAAATGTTTTTGACCTTTGGTTAATGAAATTGCCATATTATAATTCTCCAGTTGTTATTAGGTTAATAAATCTTATGCACCAGTCATTTGAACAACGATAAAGCCGTCCGCCTTCGCCTTTTTTTCAAAAGAATTTTTGGCGCCTTCCTCAAGTTTCACTTTTTCCACCAATAGGAATAGATTGTTTAGTATTGACATCTACCATATCAGTCAGATTTTTCGTTCACAAGCCACCAATTTCCTTGATATAACACGAAATATCCAATGCGTTTTGCATCTTCCACTTTTAATTTCTCATTCGGGAAAATACGATTATCTGAATGCCATTTGAAAAAGTGATTGTCCGCTGTAGACCATAATTCTGTGATTATCAGGACGATAACTACCATTTGGTGCAGCAGAATATAAATTTAACACGGGCAATTTACCTTGATGTGCTGTGCCACAAAACGGACATTTAGGAGATTTAGAATTATCAAAAGCATACCATTTCTGTTCACAATTAGCGCCTTGACAAGGCTGAAGCAAATCTACTGTTTTTACTAATGCCTGTTCCCATTCATCTGCTGTCGGACGAGCAATAGGATTATGCAAGCCGTCAATAAATGCGCGTTTAAATAATTCGCTTAAATAAGGTCCAGTAATGGAATAAGGCATTTTTTGTGTGTCTTTCCAAGGCAGTTCGCTAGGTTTAACATTCCCTATTTTTTTATACGATTAGAATGATCGGTTGGGTGTTCAATGAATAACGCCTGTTCTCCCATTCCTAATTCTTCATCACGCTGGCTATCATTCATATCAAAAACCTTATCACCTCGAAGTGGATGGCGATAAAGTAAATACATATAAATTAACACTGCTAACGCGTGTAAATCCGTAGTTCGGCTAGGTAACTTACGCTTAGGATCGTTTTTATCTAAAATGTTGTGTTGCCACTACTTCAGGTGCAATAAAATCAGGTGTTCCCACAACAGTTGGCGGATGTTTCCCTGGCACTACTAAACCGTCAATATCAATCAAGCTCGCTTGACCCGTTGTTGGGTCGATTAAACAGTTTTTTTGTAACCCTAAGTCACTATGACTTAATCCAGCCATATGCATACGGCGAACAGCACGAGCCAGCATCAAGCAGACTTTCAAATGTAACATCCAATCGCCTAACTCTCTTGGGTCAAGGAATTTATTTCGATTAGAAGCACTAGCAAACCATTTTACCGTCTTTATCTTTTGCCTTTAATGCCTAACATATCGTTATTACGGCTACCATATTGGAAGAAAAAGCAATCACGATAAAAAGGGCTAACCACACCGAGCTTGCCTTGATATTCCACTACAGCGGTAGGCCAACAGAATAATTTTTAAGATATTCGCCACCTTCTTGATTAAAGATCTTTTTCGCGGTAAGTTCCTGTTATCATTTCTAACCGCTCTTTCGTGGCAAGATCAGCAGGTTCACGGAAGAATGCAACAACATAATCTTTATTAGGTGAGAACATCACATCTTTCATTCCGCCTTGGGCTTTGATTTCATCAACAAATTGAATAGTTTCACCATTTGTTGCAGTGAGCGTGATAACTTTACCCATTATTCAGTTCCTTTTTGAAGTGGTATGTCACTTGCTTTCTGGAGCGTGATTGTTTTTGTTTCATTGTTCTGAGTAATGTTGATAGTTCTGACTTTTTCATTAGCAAATTCTTGATTATTTTCAGCCGCTTGTAGAACTATCTCATTCACTATTGTTGATTCTTCCTTCAAGATTTCATTGCTCATTGATGTATAAGTCATTCCCCTGCCATTCTGACTGCGGAATAAACATCGCTAAAGTGCGATCATCGTGCTCTCCTTTTGAGAAGAAATCTAGCCATTCCTCTAAGGCTTTTTTTCTGGTTGCTCTTTTTGTAATGGTTCACGTAATTCTTGCCAAAAGATTTGCCAAGCCTCAAAGGTGTTAAGCTGTACATCACTATGAAATTTAGGATCGGAAACGCCATCTGTCATTAATATCAGGATTGGAGGATAATCACGAATATCTGTATAAATACGTGCGGTGATTTTTTCCGCATTGGCTTCAGCTAAGGTTAAAAATTGGGTTTCACCTGAATATTGTCCTGAGTCAACTTCACCCAATAATTTGATTTTTTGTATAGCGGGATCAAAGATTGCAGCTGCACCATCTCCCACCCAATAACAAGCAGTGAACCATTTTCCATCGATTAAAGGTAATGTAAACGCAAGCAGTAATGTGCAAGAAAGTGATTTCTGTTCAATAACATAATCTTTTGCCGCTGTTTCTTGGGCAAGATAAGCGGCTTGAACCGCTTCTTTAAATATCACTTTGGTAATATAAGCGAGTTCTTGTTCGTTTTTGGGAAAGTTTTTGGTAGTCTTTACCTTCAATATTCAGTAACTCAAAAATTTATCTTTTGCGGCCTCTACAGCTAGTTTTGAGCCTTGACGAGAAAATTCTGCACTTCCTGCACCGTCGGCAACAGCAATGAAATGAAATTTTGATTTCTCGTGATAGCCGATAGTAAAATCATCATCACAGCACGTTCCTTTCATTGCGTGAGTACGTCCGCGCATACGTGCTGCGATTAATTGTCCTAAGTCTGTGGAAATCTGGCTACTTGCACTATCTGGTTTCCAAAAACGGCTATTTTTTATCGGAAGGAATGTTCTTCCATAAATATTTTTGGATTAGGATTGATAAAAAGGGTTGAGTGTACTGTATTACCGTCAGTAAGTTGAAAAAGTCAGTAAAAATTCACCGCTCTTTATCGGTACACTCATCTAATGCTTGCGCTTCTACATTCCAAGCTAATCCAAGGTCCTCTTCGACTTTTAGAGATTGAATTGTAGGAAATCATTGGTTTTTGGTAAAAAAATAAGGTTCATCTTGTTTTGCATTTGGCAATGTAATGATGAGATCTTTTTATATACTGGTGTTATTTCTGTTGGTTGAATGATCAACATATTATTTTTCCAATGATGTTATGTTTTTAGCTTCCTGAAAACGTTGCCATATTTCACAAATATGGGATATTAATGTCTGATTTTGACTGGCAAAGGCATCAAGATATTTTTCATCAGCCTGATTTAACCAAGATTTTATTTTTCTAATTGTTCGGTTGCATTCATCCCTAGCCCCTTGCACGCGTAATATCAAAATCAGCACTGTCGGCTTCATCATTAAAATACAAGGTTTCATTACAACCAGGGCAGACGACTTCTTTTTCGCCGTTAGCACAGAAAAATTTGCCCACAGTTGCACATACACAAACCAAAAGCAGCTCCACAATGGGGGCAACCGCCACCACCCCATAATTGTGAGGTAGAAATTTTGCTGTAATTTGGGCGATGATCAGACCAATCTACGTAATCTTTTTCAGCAGGGTAAACACCAACATATTGAAAAAAATCGCATTATCAAGCGGACTGTTTTCAAGCCGTTCATATTTTCATTAAATAAGGCAATTTCACCTTGCTACATTTACCTACGATGATTGCATAATTTTCATCTAAAAGCGACTGCTTGCTCTTTTTCTTTAATCAAAAGAAATCGCACCGCTTTCTAAAATTTCTTTATTCAGTGATATAGGCAATTCACACCCAGCGAGCGACTTTGACTTAGAATGGAATCCGCAACAGATTCACATAAAGCACGGTAAACTTTTTCTATATCTTCATCATCTAGTCGATAGGTTAAATCACTAATTTCACTTAATGTATCAAGGTTGGCAAATTTACCAATGCCAATATTGATTAGCTTGCCTTATTTTTGAAAATGGTGTTTCCAGCGAGAAATAGCTTGAGCAGGATCATCAGTTGGCGAACCGTCTGACATAATGTAAATCAATGGTTTCCAATCGCCTTTTTTTCTCTGGAGTACTACGCACAATATCTTTTTCTAAAGAATCCATTAAATGATTTAGTGCTGCACCAATAGATGTTCCAGAACCAATAGGCAAACGAGGCGGGTAAAAACTCATTAATTCCATTAATGGTGCAAGCGTACCAGCCGCCCCCAGCAAATGCGATCACAGAAAGATAAACAGATTCTAACGCGTAAGGATCACGGCGAAGTTGATTAACCAAGCGGCTAATGCCTTCTTGCATTTGACGAAGATTTTCGCCAACCATACTTTCGGAGATATCAACAACAGATAAACAGGTAAACGACGCATAATTTCTCCTAAAATACAACGGTGATTTCATCTGGTGGAGGTGGGAGATCATTGCTTGTTGAGCCCACACTGACGCTGGTTTGAGCAACCGAAGCAGAAACCCATTGGAAGAACTGTGCAAAGCTATTTGCATCCATTGTATCGAGTGATACCACGGTATCCGTTAATTTTTTTAAGATGTTTGGATCCGCTTTTAGACCTGCTGCACAAGCGACAATGTTGCCAAAATTTAAGGCTTTAATTTGTGGAATGGCGAGTTCATAAGCTAATGTATCGGAAGGTTTTCCGTCTGTGAGTAAAATTAAAATCGGTCGCCAATCGCCTTTTTGTTCAGATGTAGCAAGAATACGATCTTTTTTAACTGCTTGTGAGATTTCTTCTAACATTTTGCCAAGAAAGGTTGCCCCACTATCAGGGCAACTAATGGTCGGCAATACCACATCTTCAAGTGCGGTTAATGGCAGCACATTTTTATTTGCGTATCAAATGTTGAAATGGAGAGATACACACTTTCTAATGCATAAGGATTTTGTCGTAAGGCGGAAAGCAGTGATTGCAAACCAACATTCACTGCTTCAATTGGCTCTCCTTTCATCGAGCCTGATGTATCAATACAAATATAAGTGAGTAGTCTTCTAGACATATCTACTAACCACCTAAATTATAAAACAATATTTAATTCTGCTGGTGGTGGAGGAAGTTCACCTAATCCGCCTACATCTTTTTGTTGAGATCTACTTTTTTGACTTGATACAGAAATAGAAGCAGATACCCATTTAAAGAAGGCTTTAATAGAGTTAGCATCTGCGGTATCTAATGACACTACACTTTCTGTAATTTGTTTTTAATACATTGGTATCTGCTCCAGCACCTGCCGCACAAGCCACAAAGGTGCCAGTTTTCACGGTTCTCAATGCATTAATTCCCTTTTTGAAAGATCGTCTGTTGGCACACCATCAGAAAGTAAAAACAACTGGTTTCCAGTCACCTTTTACTTCAGCTGAGCCTTTTTGTACTTCACGGTTGATACAATCTGTTAATAATGAGAGTGCTTCTCCCATTGATGTTAAGCCAGATGCTTCGATGGTTGGAAGTTGGAAGCTCATTAGCTCCGTGAGTGGCATAACTTGTTTAGCTTTGCTATCAAAAGTAATCACAGATAGATAAGCCGTTTCTAATGCGTAAGGATCTTGACGTAATGCAGAAACTAGCATTTGTAAACCATTACGTACAGATTCAATGGCTTCACCCACCATTGAGCCTGACGTATCCACTAATAAATAAACGGGTAAACGGCGCATAGTTTTCTCCTGAATAAAATGATAATTTATACGTTTTTAGCTAAAGAAATTCGACTCTGAAATTTATAAATAGAGTAAACAATTTTTATATATAATATAGTTAGAATGCCTTGTATAAATACATAAGAATATAATAATTCCATACTTGGCATTTTATCTACAATTCTACTAAGCACCATAGTAATTAAAAAATACACCACCAAATAATGATAAATAGAGCACTTTTTATCTTTCCAGTTATTAGCATATTTACTTACTAAATATATTTCTTTCACTACAAAGTAAGGTTTCAAAATCCCTCAAATAGGTACAAACCACCAATAAACACAGGCTTTGTTAGAGAAGTTTAAGTCTTTAATTCCTTTTTCTATATTTTTATGAGCCTTATACAACCATAATAAACTTAATATGGCACAGGCAAGATAACTTAAGACAGTAAATCTATCTATATTGTTAATATAGTCTAATATAAAAATAATATAGTGAGATATTTTCAAAAGAGATTGAAATAAAGAATATAAAAAGTAATGCTAACAAGCGTTAGATATACACCTAAAGTAAATAGTAAAGCAAAGGTTAAAATATTAAAATAAGTACTCATTTTTACTCCTAGCGGCAATCTTGTGTAGGTATTCCATTTTTACGGTTTAATCTCTAGCAGCTTCACAAGCAGAATAGGATTGCTTACCTGCACAATTCTGGTTAAACCAATTGAGCATTTGTGAATGACGAGCTACTTGTTGGTTATATGTATTAACAGAAGCATTTGAATACGGATCAATATAGGCATTTTGAAGTGATTCTTCTAGCCATTTTGCTTTGATTGTAGATTTCAAACACACTGCTCCATTTGAGCATCACTGATAACAGGAACATTTGCATAAGTTGATGATGTAGGAGGCATCACATAATACTGGTTTGCCATAATATTGCTTGCCATAAAACAAGCCAGTATAAAGAACGATTTTTATAAAACATAATAATATCCTTTGAAATTATCTTACTAACATACAAGTATAATTAGAGACCATAAAGCAGCAGCTCCCAAACATTGTAAAAAAATAAATATTTTATCATCGTTATTATCTATTACTTTCTTCTTATACAAATAAAGACAAATAATAAAAACTAATTATATATAAATAAGCAATGGTATTGAGCTTCAGTCCAATTCTACTCAAAATGACAAATATAGAAAAATAACAATAAAAATATGGAAACCGTAAAAGATTAATAAAAATAAGATCTTGGGTAATAAAAAGAAATTTAGAATTAATTTCACTGTTCCTCCTCTTTTTCGGAAGAATAAACGAAGCCACAACGCCAATAAATAAAAACACCTAATACAATATAAAGGCTAACATTGGCAGAAATATGAATTCCTGTATCAAATACCGCATGGTTCCAAGATTGAATACCCATTTTGATACCAATAAAGAACAATAAGGCAATGACCTCTTTTTCGAGGTGAACTAGGTATTTTTGTGAGTGCTGCAAGAATAAAATAGAGACTACGCAAGCCAAGAATAGCGAAAATCATTGCTGCATAAACTAATAAAGGTTCTTGAGTTACGGCAATCACGGCGGGTACTGAGTCAAAAGCGAAGGCAACATCTGAAGTTTCAATCGCCATTAAACATAAGAATGCAGGTGTGGCATAACGTAAACCTTGACGCGTAACAGATATAATTTGCTCTGCATTTAATTCGTTATGTTTTTACAAAGAATTTTTCTTGCACTAGTTTTGGGAAAACAGGCATCATTTTCCCTACCAAACGAACACTCCAGTGATGAGTATAGTCTTCGATTTCTTCTTCATTATCATCTCCGCCTCGTAACATTTTCCAACCACTCCAAAGTACAAAAGCAGCAAAAATAAATCCAACCCAAGGACTTGCAGAAAAACAATCCAGTCCCAATTACAACAAAAATTGCTCGGAAAATTAATGCGCCCTAAAATGCCCCAATAGAGAATACGGTGCTGAAGATGATCTTTAATTCCGAAAGAAGCAAAAATTGCGACAAAAACCATCAAGTTATCAATGGATAAACTTTTTTTCAAGTACACTAACTGGCAAGATAGAGATCTGCCCATTCCGGCTCAAAGCGGAAATAAAGATAAAAGTAGAACGATAATGCTAATGAAATCAAAAATTGACCAAAGCGCGGCATTTTTACGGTAATTTCTTTTACTATGTCGGTGAGAAACTAAGTCAATATAAATTGAGAATAAAATTGCCAGAAGAAAACAACCAAAACCTCTAAAGGAAATCTAAAATGATGCATAGATGAAACCTAAAAATGAAAACATATAAACCAATATAGTTTATATAAAAACCCAAATGGTTTACAAGATCTTTTTGGATTTAGTCATAATTATTTTTCATTATGAAAATATTAACTGAAAAAGAAAAAAATTTAGTGCACGTTTAAAACTAGCTCTTTCAGCAATGGCTATGCAGAATTTGAAGACAAGTGAAATAGCAACTAAATTTTAATTTACAACACCCAAATGAGTCTGTTACTCAACAAAGCCGTACATAAATGGCTTAATGGTTTGGCTATTCCATCAATGGATAAAATTGAAAACATTATCTAAGTGGTTATCAGTTAAACCAGAATGGTTGCGTTACGGTGTGGGTGATAATGAAAAAAATGACAATGTTGGATGAAGTTTTGTTGAAGATGATTATTGGACTATCGGAACAGCAAAAATCAGCATTAATTGCTTTTATTAGTTCTTTTCAAAAATAAACTCTAATTAAAATTATACACAATAAGAGCGGTAAAAATTATATGGATTTTTCACCGCACTTTTATTTTATTAAGGACAAGGTTTACTCACCATAATTTCGATAACCTGTTTTGTCGATATGTTGCATGCTTTTTGATGCAATAGCGCAGAGATTGTCAATGGTTCGATCAAGATCATGTTCGACAATACCTTCATTTCCAGTAACATGGGTCTCATCCATTGCCATAAGTACCGATTTATAGCCTGAAGCAACGCTGGTGGAGACTTTCATTGCACAGCTATTGGCGGCACCATCACAGATGATGCCGCTAATATCGCCAATCATACTGCAAATGCCCATACTGGCTGTTTCAAATTTGCCCTGTGAGTAAATAAGCAATGCCAGCGCAGCTTCCCATTGATGCCGTAGTTACAGCACAAAGTGCGGAGAGCTTTGGCAATTTACTATGAATATAAATGGCCATTAAGTGGGATAAGAAAAGTGCGCGGATTCGTTTTTCCTCACTCACCTTGAGATAATCTGCAACGACGACAACAGGCATCGTTGCCGCGATCCCTGATTGCCTGAACCAGAGTTACTCATCGCAGGCAAAGTTGCTCCGCCCATTCTTGCATCTGATGCGGCTGTGGTTTCAATCATAATTTTGCTTAGCAAATCATCAGAAATTAAACCGCTACCCACTTGTTTTCTCAACGTGCGACCAATATGCAAGCCCATAATTTTTCTCGCAAACCTTCATCTGAAAGCGCTCGATTAAGCTCTGCAGCTTGACGAATAAAACGAATTTTTTTCTAATTCAACCGCATTGGAAAACTCAAAAATCTCGCGAGCACTAATTTGTTTAAAAAAACTTCATAGGGATCGCAATTGGTACATTCATCTTCCACTTTCTGAAAAAGGATTTCACCATTTTTCGATCAAAATAACATTGGTATGCTGATCTTGAATTGCGACTTTCACGTAATCATTATCGGCAAACAATGTTGATTCTGAATATAAAAATATGTTCGGTTTGATGAATATCTACACTCACTAATTTTTTGTTCAAGCATAGTCTTGGCGGCAGTAACTTGCTCTGGCGTAATATGTTTTAATACTTCCAAACCGCCATCTGGATTACCGCCTCAATGCACCAATTGCTGCAGCAATAGGTAAGCCGACCATGCCAGTTCCTGGAACAGCAACACCCAAGCCATTTTTCATCAGATTCGGTGAAACTTTAGCTTTAATGCGTTCAGGCGTTTTTCCTAAATATTTAGCCGCTGTTGCTGCTGCAAGTGCCAGAGAAATGGGTTCAGTACAGCCTAGGGCTGGCACAACATCATGTTTAACGATGTGGAGTAATGGTTTTTCAATTTCGTTAAGTCTTTCTTGATTCATAAAATTCTTTTTAATTTGTTAAATACTGTCTTCTTTCTCTATGACTAATATACGCGCTTCACCTTGTGGATGAGCAACATGTTCGGTACCGATACCCGCATAAAAAAATATCACCCGTATGGAGCAATACGGCTTTCTCTTGACCATCTTCTTTGTAGCGCATTTCCACCGTACCATCCATGACAGCAAAGACTTCTTCACCGTCATTGATATGCCATTTGTAAGGTTTATCGGTCCAGTGCAGACGCACCGAAATACCATTTATATTGGTAATATCGAGGGCTCCCCAAGCGCGTTCTGCCGTAAAGTGGCGACTTTTAATAACTTTATTCATGATTAAATCCCTTAGTGCGCTTTTATCCCAATTTTGTCCAACCCCACTTCCACAATCAATGGAACAACTAATTCAGCAGCAGCTTCCATGTGTTGTTTAATTTGTTCACGGAAAAAAACTCGACTTTTTCTGACCGCACTTCAAAACACTAATTCATCGTGTACTTGCATAATCATTTCAATGTCGGGATCGTGACGGATTACTTCATCAAGTTTAATCATCGCTCGTTTAATAATATCCGCAGCCGTGCCTTGCATCGGTGCATTAATTGCTACACGTTCAGCCCCTTTACGACGCATTGCATTGCTAGAATTAATATCAGGTAAATATAAACGGCGACCAAATAACGTTTCCACATAGCCTTGTGATTTCGCTTTTTCACGGATATCGGTCATAAATTGCTGTACGCCGGGGTAGCGTTGGAAATATAAATCCATGTATTTTTGTGCATCTGGACGGGAAATACCAAGTTGACGTGAAAGTCCAAAGGCAGACATTCCATAAATTAAGCCGAAATTAATTGCTTTTAGCATTGCGACGTTGCTCGCTGGTGACTTCATCTAATGATACACCGAAGATTTCCAGCAGCCGTGGATCGGTGAATATCCTTGCCTTGAGAGAAAGCGTTAATTAAACCTTGATCGCCCTGAAAGATGCGCCATAATGCGTAACTCAATTTGAGAATAGTCAGCGGCGACAATAGAATAACCCTCACGCGCGATAAATGCTTGTCGAATACGGCGACCTTCTTCATTCCGAATTGGAATATTTTGTAGGTTTGGATCACTTGATGATAAACGTCCCTGTCGCCGTCACCGCTTGATGATAAGAGGTATGCACTCGGCCCGTTTGTGAGTTGACCATTTGAGGCAGTTTATCCGTGTAAGTGGATTTGAGTTTGCTCAAACCACGATGTTCAACCAAAATTTTTTGGTAATTCGTGGCTATAGGCTAATTCTTCCAATACTTCTTCATTCGTTGATGGTGCACCTTTTGGCGTTTTTTTGTAAAACAGGTAGTCCCAAGTTTATCGAACAAAAATTTCTTGTAATTGTTTGGTGGAGGCCAAATTGAATGACTGACCCGCTAATGCGTAAGCTTGTTCCTCAAGTGCGGTTAATCTTGTGGTAATTTCGTTAGATTGTATAAAGAGGGCATCACTATCAATCAAAACGCCTGTACGTTCCATACGAGAAAGCACATGAAGTAATGGTAATTCCATTGTTTTCATACAATTCAACAAGTGTTGGTTCTTCTTGCAATTTTTAACCACAGCGCTTGTTGTAATTTCATTGTTACATCAGCATCCTCTGCTGCGTATTCAGTGGCTTGTTCTAATGGAATCTGATTAAATGTAAGCTGACTTTTTCCTTTTTCCAGCGATGCTTTCAAAATGCGATAGTTTCATGACCTAAATAACGTTTAGCTAAATCGTCCATATTATGACGACCCGTACTATTTAGCGTATAAGAAAGCAACATCGTATCAAATTCAACACCTTGTAATTCAATGCCATGACGGGCAAAAAAATACTTTCATCAAATTTAATATTTTGTCCAATTTTGTGAATATCAGGATTTTTCTAAAATGGGTTTGATAGCTGCAAGTGCGGTCGATTTTTTTCGAGTGTTTTTGGCGCATCCAAATAATCCAATTGCAATGGTAAATAAGCGGCTTCGCCATTTTCAAGGGCAAAAAGAGATACCCACTAAATTCGCAGACATATAATCAAGGCTGTCTGTTTCAGTATCCACTGCAATGAGTTTTGCTACATTGAGCTTTTTCAATCCAGCGTGTTAAATCCGTTTGAGTGAGCAAGGTTTCATATTTTTGTACGATCGATTTGCATTTTGGGCGCATTTTCCACTGCACTATTTTCCACCGAATTTTTGAGCTGGTGATGTCGCCTGATACTGGTTGATTTTTACAGGCTGTTCAGCGGTTTGAGTAATGGAATCTGCGCCATTCATTACTTCATTAAGCCAGCGTTTAAATTCGTAGCGAGCAAAATATTCAATGAGTTGATCGTTTTGGCTTTCTCCAAGCAACAATTCATCTGTTGTCACGTTAAGTTCAACATCCGTTTTTGATGGTTGCTAATGTATAAGAAAGATCAGCATTGGGTTTTTCTGCCAATAATTTTTCACCCTAGTTTTTAGCACCACGAATTGGCAATTCAGCTACTTTTTCAAGATTGGCATAAATCTCAGCCATGCTTCCGATACCTTGTAGTAAAACCAAGTGCGGTTTTTTTCGCCCACACCAGCAACGCCAGGAATGTTATCTGCACTATCGCCCATGAGTGCTAGATAATCAATGATGAGTTCAGGGGGAATACCGTATTTTTCAATCACCCCTCGCGATCCAATAAGCTATTATTCATGGTGTTGATGAGCATAATATTGTCATCAACTAACTGTGCCATATCTTTATCGCCAGTACTAATGAGTACTTTTTACCCAAACGCGATGCTTGTAGTGCGAGCGTGCCGATCACATCATCAGCTTCAACCCCTTCCACCACTAAAAGCGGAATCCCCAGTGCACGAATCATATCGTGCAAAGGCTGAATTTGTTTGCGTAAATCATCAGGCATTGGTGGACGGTGAGATTTATATTGTTCAAACATTTCATCACGAAATGTTTTCCTTTTGCATCAAAAAAACAACAGCTATATGAGTGGGCTGCACTTGTGAGATGAGGCTTTTTAACATATTTAACACGCCGTACATCGCACCTGTAGGCTCACCTGCGGCATTAGTTAAAGGAGGAAAGGCGTGAAATGCACGATATAAATAAGAAGAACCATCCACTAATACAAGCGGATTTGCTGCAATTTGGAGCCATAAAAATCTCGTTTTAAACTGAAAAAAATGCGGGCATTATAGCGTAATTTATGGTGATGAGCGAACGGCGGATTAAATGTAAAATTTGTGACGAACGTTTTTGCTATGGCATAATATCAGCCACTCAAATATTTAATTTAAGGAAATCAAATGTCGTTAAAATTGGTCGAAATTTTAGTTTTGGGTCAAGTCTTGCGTTTAAACGTGCCCGTTGAACAAGAAGAATTACTACGCCAAGCTGCGCGTAATTTAGATATATTGGTTTCCGAAATGAAAGAAAAAGACAGGCCTTATTCAGCTTGATCGTGTGCTTTCTATTGTGGCACTCAATTTGAGTTTTGAATTAAGCCAAGAAAAAAATAAAAGCGGCTAAAAATTGAAGAGGTATTGAGAACGGGTATCCAGCAATTAGATCATTCGTTAGAAAATATCCAGTGTAAATAAAGAACAATATTAAATTGGAAAGTGCGGTGAAATAAGGCTGAGATTTTTTTCAAATTAAAATATGTAGTTAATTCAGAGCAATCAGTTAAAAAAATCACTTAAGTCACCGCCATATTCTTTAGATTCTTCTCTCCAAGATCAATAAATACCTAAAACTAATTTGTGTTATCAGACTCTTTTTGTCGTTTTATAATCAACTCGTTAAAATTGACAAATAAATGCTAGTCAATACTGAGAATTTGGGCTAGTATAAACCCATAAGAATTACCTGGAGTGTTCGTCAGTAGGCTATGTCCCTGAGCCGATACTTTAAATCTTATAAATTGGTTTCCTATCGTTGGTGTGTAGGCTTAACCTTTGACTCGTTCATTGGGCTAAGAAACCTGAAAACGGTATCAACTGATTTCCTTTGAACTGTCGGGTTCAAGGACTACTGCCCGCAGCGGCACTCTGGGTCCCTATCTCTCCTTTCATTTCTATGAATATTCAAAAACGCCAGCAAATCCGCGCTGAAATTCGAAAAATACGAGCAAATTTAACCGCACTTCAACAGCAACAAGCTGAACAATCAGTGACTCAACAGGCGTTAAATCTTATCGAGCAACGACAAGTCAAAAATATTGCATTATATTTTTCTTTTGATGGCGAAATTTCGACAAAAGCCTTAATCCAATCCCTGTGGATGCAAAACAAAATGTGTATTTGCCTGTTTTACATCCTTTTACTAAACACTATTTATTGTTTTTACGCTATTTACCTGATATGTCAATGAAACAAAAATCAGTTTGGTATTTTGGGAGCCAAAAGCTGAATGTTCAAAATGTTTTGCCATTAAATGAATTGGATATTTTATTTACGCCGTTAGTGGCTTTGATAAACAGGAAATCGCCTTGGCATGGGCGGTGGATTTTATGATCGCACGTTGCAGAATTGGCAAAATAAGTCTTTTATTCCAGTTGGTTTAGCGCATCAATGTCAGCAAGTAGAAAATCTTCCCACCGAGCATTGGGATGTCCCTCTATTTGATATTTTGGTAGGTTAAAACCTATCATCAAATTTTTGATTGATAGATAAAATCAAAAATATTTCATTTTTCTCTTGAAATCCTTTTCAAACGATCTTACTTTAATTTGGGCAAACGGCGAAAAGCCAAAACCAAATTGAGGGAAACTGTATGAACATTGAAAAATTTACGACAAAATTCCAAGAAGCTTTTAAGCGAAGCACAATCACTTGCTATTGGAAAAGACAATCAATTTATTGAACCCTGTGCATTTATTGACCGCACTTCAAATCAACAGGGCGGCTCCATTGCGCCAATTTTTAACTGCAAGTGGCGTAAATGTGGCGTTATTGCGTAATGAGTTAAAGACTGAACTAAAATAAATTGCCACAAGTGATTGGCAATGGCGGTGATGTACAACTTTCACGCCAGCTCATTAATTTACTTAATCTATGCGATAAATTCGCACAACAAAACAAAGATAAATTTATTTCGAGCGAATTGTTTTTGCTTGCAGCTTTAGAAGATCGAGGAACGATCAGCGATATTTTGAAAAAGTGCGGTGCGAAAAAGAACAAATTTCTCAGCTATTCAGCAAATTAGAGGGGGACAAAACGTGAACGATCAAAATGCAGAAGAAAGCAGACAAGCATTAGAAAAATATACGATTGATTTAACTGCTCGTGCAGAAAGTGGCAAACTTGATCCTGTAATTGGGCGTGATGAAGAAATTCGTCGAGCGATTCAAGTATTACAACGTCGTACCAAAAATAACCCAGTGTTAATTGGTGAACCGGGTGTGGGAAAACAGCGATTGTCGAAGGCTTGGCACAACGTATTGTAAATGGTGAAGTGCCTGAAGGTTTGAAAAATAAACGCGTCCTTTCATTAGATATGGGCGCATTGATTGCTGGTGCGAAATATCGTGGTGAATTTGAAGAACGTTTAAAAAGCGGTGCTCAATGAACTTTCGAAAGAAGAAGGTCGTGATCCTCTTTATTGACGAAATTCATACTATGGTCGGCGCAGGTAAAACCGATGGTGCAATGGATGCGGGTAACTTATTAAAACCAAGTTTTAGCACGCGGTGAATTACATTGTGTGGGGCAACCACTTTAGATGAATATCGTCAATATATCGAAAAAGATGCCGCACTTGAACGTCGTTTCCAAAAAGTCTTTTGTGGACGAACCAAGTGTAGAAGATACGATTGCGATCTTACGTGGTTTGAAAGAACGCTATGAAATTCATCACCACGTGGATATTACTGACCCTGCGATTGTCGCAGCAGCAACGCTTTCACATCGTTATATTTCTGATCGTCAATTGCCGGATAAAGCCATCGACTTTGATCGATGAAGCAGCGTCTAGCATTCGTATGGAAATAGATTCTAAACCTGAACCGCTTGATCGTCTTGAACGTCGTATTATCCAACTAAAATTGGAACAACAGGCGTTACAAAAGAAGAAGACGAAGCCAGTCGCAAACGTTTAGAAATGTTAGAGAAAGAATTAGCTGAAAAGAACGTGAATATGCCGAACTTGAAGAAGTATGGAAATCTGAAAAAGCAACGCTTTCTGGCTCTCAACATATTAAACAAGAATTAGATACTGCAAAAACCGAACTAGAACAAGCTCGTCGCGCGGGTGATTTAGCTAAAATGTCTGAGTTGCAATATGGCCGCATCCCTGCTCTTGAAAAAGCAACTCGAGCAAGCTGAAACCAGCGAAGGAAAAGAAATGACGCTTTTACGCTATCGCGTCACGGATGAAGAAATCGCTGAAGTGCTTTTCTAAAGCTACAGGCATCCCAGTATCAAAAATGATGGAAGGCGAGAAAGAAAAACTCTTGCGCATGGAAGATGAACTACATAAACGAGTGATTGGCCAAGAAGAAGCGGTGGATGCCGTCGCGAACGCGATTCGTCGTAGTCGTGCTGGTCTTTCCGATCCTAACCGCCCAATTGGTTCTTTCTTGTTCCTCGGTCCGACAGGTGTAGGTAAAACAGAACTTTGCAAAAACTTTGGCTAAATTCTTGTTTGATAGTGAAGATGCGATGGTACGTATTGATATGTCAGAGTTTATGGAAAAACACAGTGTCTCTCGTTTAGTTAGGGCTCCTCCAGGTTATGTTGGTTATGAAGAAGGTGGTTATTTAACTGAAGCTGTTCGTCGTCGTCCGTATTCAGTGATCTTATTAGATGAAGTTGAAAAAGCCCATGCGGATGTATTCAACATTTTATTACAAGTGTTGGATGATGGCCGTTTGACTGATGGTCAAGGTCGTACCGTGGACTTCCGTAATACCGTGGTGATAATGACCTCTAACTTAGGGTTCTGATTTAATCCAAGGTAACAAAGAGGAAAGCTATAGCGAAATGAAGGCCTTAGTGATGTCTGTAGTGAGCCAACATTTCCGTCCGGAATTTATCAACCGTATTGATGAGACAGTGGTATTCCATCCTCTTGGTAAAGAGAATATTCGTGCGATTGCAAATATTCAATTAGAGCGCTTAGCAAAAACGTATGGAAACTCGTGGTTACGAATTGGTGTTTACCGATGCTTTATTAGATTTCATTGGTGAAGTGGGTTACGACCCAATTTATGGCGCACGTCCATTGAAAACGTGCAATTCAACAAGAGATCGAAAATAGCTTGGCACAACAAATTCTATCTGGTGAGTTATTACCTGGTAAGATTGTCACCATTGATTACGCCAACGCAGAAGTTCAAGCTAGACAATAGGTGTTAAAAGTGCGGTAAATTTACCGCACTTTTCTTATGAACCCAAACGCTGACGCACAATTTCAAATAAACATACCCCTGTCGCAACAGATACATTTAATGATGAAACTGAACCAGCCATTGGAATGCTAATCAGTTGATCGCAATGTTCACGCGTTAAACGACGCATTCCTTCGCCTTCAGCTCCCATAACAAGTGCTAGTGGCCCTGTCAGTTTGCTTTGATAAATGGTTTCAGTGGCTTCGCCAGCAGTGCCAACCACCCAAATATTATGATTTTGCTGTAAATCGCGTAGTGTGCGAGAAAGATTGGTTACACGAATTAACGGCACGGTTTCTGCAGCACCACAAGCAACTTTACGCACGATAGATGTTAATTGTGCCGATTTATCTTTCGGTACGATCATGGCTGCTGCGCCCGCTGCATCAGCCGTTCGCAAACATGCTCCCAAGTTGTGTGGATCCGTCACGCCATCTAAAACTAATAAAAGCGGATTTTGTTTATTCGCAAGAACTTTCATCAAGATCATTTTCATTAAGTTCTTTTTGCTGCTTGTACTCGAGCAATGACACCTTGATGAACCTCTCCATCGGCTTTTTTTATCAAGGGTTTGTCGATTAACGAATTGAACACCAATTCCCTAGGAATAAAGCTCGTTTTAAGAGTGGCTGTAGACGTTTATCTTCACGGCCCTTTAAGCACGAAGACTTCAATTAAAACGTTCTGGCGAATAGGTTAAAATACTATTAACAGCATGAATGCCGTAGATTTGTTCTGACATAAATTTCTTTTTCTTATTTGAATTTTTAATTCATTCTTACAATAGGCAGTGAATTATTTTCGTTTTTTTAGATGCTTTCTTCGAAACTTCTTTCTTTTTACCGCACTTTTTTTCGTTTTCTGGGATGTTTTAGACGGTAGTTCTTTAAAGACTTTCTTAGCTTTTTTTCTTTCGCGGTTTTTTTCCAGCACGACGAGGCTTTACGTTCACTCCCCATCAGCGAGAAATCGACCATTTTATTTTCTAAAATGTACCGCTTCAACTTTGATGCGAACTTTATCGCCTAAGCGATATTGCATTCCGCTATTTTCGCCAATTAAACGCTGTTTTGCCGCATCGAATTGGTAATAATCATTTCTAAGGTGGAAATATGGACTAAACCATCGATGAATAAATCATCTAAGCGTACAAATAAAACCAAATCCCGTCACAGATGAAATAACACCGCCAAATTCACCGCCGACATGATCTTGCATATATTCGCATTTCAACCAATCTGCCACTTCACGAGTTGCGTCGTCAGCACGGCGTTCCGTCATTGAACAGTGATTGCCAAGTAAATCCATTTCATCAAAAGAGTAATGATAACCGCCAGTATCCGTTGTTTTACGTTTTGCGCCTTGTTCTTTAGCGAGTAAATACTTGATGCCTCGATGAAGTGTTAAGTCTGGATAACGGCGAATTGGTGACGTAAAGTGTGCATACTCTTCCAAAGCCAAACCAAAGTGCCCGATATTATCAGCGTGATAGACAGCTTGGCTTAATGAACGTAGCAACATTGTTTGGATAAGTTCATGATCAGGTCGTTCTTTAACTTTTTCTAAGAGAGCAGCATAGTCTTTTGTGGTTGGTTTTAAGCCACCTTCTAAAGTTAAACCAAAACTCACTTAAGAAAGTGCGGAAAGATGTTAATTTTTTTCTTCGCTCGGGGTGGCATGAATACGATATAACGCAGGCTCTTTATGTTTTTTCCATAAAATTAGCTGCTGCGATATTCGCAAGAATCATACATTCCTCAATGATTTTGTGGGCATCATTTCGAACAACAGGTTCAATGCGCTCAATTCTTCCCATTGCATTGAAAATAAACTTAGTTTCAATGGTTTCAAAATCGATCGCACCACGTTGATGACGCGCACCAAAGCAAACGCTTGATAGAGGTTTATAAAGTTCTTCTAAATGAGGTACAAGCGCAGAATAACGAGTGCGTAATTCTTCATCGCCTTCAAGCATTTTTGCTACTTTGGTATAAGTGAGGCGGGCGTGAGAATTCATCACCGCTTCATAAAAGCGATAATCTGTTAGCTTACCTTTGGCAGAAATTTGCATCTCACACACCATACACAAACGATCCACTTGTGGGTTAAGAGAGCATAAGCCGTTTGATAAAAATTTCAGGTAGCATTGGTACAACCCGGTTCGGAAAAATAGACCGAGTTACCACGATTATGCGCTTCTACATCCAAAGCGGAACGTAAACGTACGTAATAACCAACATCCGCAATCGCTACCCAAAAGTTTCCAGCCTTTGCCATGTTTTTTTCACAATAAACAGCATCGTCAAAATCGCGAGCATCTTCACCATCAATCGTCACAAGCGGTAAATTGCGTAAATCCACGACCTTTTTGCTTCTTCAGGGACTTCTTCAGTGAATTTTTGACGTATTTTTCCACCGCACTTGGAAACTTATGGGGAATATCGTGGTTACGCAAGGCGATTTCCACTTCCATACCTTTCGCCATATTATCGCCCTAGAATTTCAGTGACCACGCCAATTGGCTGGTGAAAACTGGCAGAACGTTCTTTTCAATTCGACAACGACAACTTGTCCCATGCGAGCGCCATTACGATGTTCATTTGGCACGAGAATATCTCGGCCAATTCTGTTGTCATCAGGCACCACATAGCTAAAAGCCGTTTTCTAAGAAAAACGACCCACAATTTGTTTTTACGACTTTCTAATACGCGCACAATTCGCACTTCACGGCGACCACTGACGATCTAATCCTGCAGGCTGAGCTAAGACAAAATCTCCATGCATGACTCTTTGCATTTGATGGTTCGGAATGAATAAATCATCTTTTTGCCATCGACCTGTAAAAACCAAAACCTTCGCGATGACCACTACCGTGCCTTTTAAATAAATCTAATTTTTCTGGTAAGGCATAGCGTTTACGTTTGGTGAACACTAATTGTCCATCATTTTCCATCGCGCGTAATCGGCGACGCATCGCTTCTATTTGCTCTTCATTTCGTCGAATGGAAAGTGTGGTCAAAATTTCATCCCGATTCATCGGTGCATTATTGTCTCGAATAACGCTTAAAATAAATTCACGGCTCGGGATTGGATTGCCGTATTTTTCCAATCTCGTTTGTAATGAGGATCTTGGCTGATTAAGTTTTTACGTTTTTGTCATTATTTTTACAGTTTTTAAAAAAAGTGCGGAGAGTTTGACACTGTAAGGGGGATAATGCAGGAAAGAAAAATCTGCACTCGTGATGAGTGCAGATAGAAAGTGAATTAAGCGGATTTTTGGTAAAGCCAATATAGGCGCAGAATATAAATCCAAGCACTAAAGCGTAAAGCGTGAATTCACCAATGCCAGAACCTGAAGCTGCAAGGTTTAAAACGATGTGCAGCAGCTGCACCTAAAAAGCATACCAAGTACAAAAAAATAGCGGAGTCATTATCACCTTCACCAAGATGAACTAAATGTTTGCCAGGGCAACCACCGCCAAGGGCGAAGCATAATCCGCAAAGTGCCATGCCGAGGAAGTTCCAAAGATATTGATTATGTGCACCAGGTTGTTGCTCAAACCCCTAAATGGAATTGGCCAAGTGAAAAGCATTGGTAATTGCGGCAAAATACTACTAAAGCGATGACACCGTTCAATAACGAAGAATCACGGAATAGAATGAAAATTACGGAATGCGCCAATTGAGCAGAAACGTGATTTTGCATTAATGCGCCTACGATTAGCCCACCCAATAAAGATAATGCCCAAAAAGCATGTTGTGCGCCGGGGCCTTTTTGTGAGAAATAAAGCGGTAAACCTTCGCCAAAAACTAAATTGGGTGATAACGCCAATAAGTACATAAACCCGCGATAATCACAGAAATCCAGCCTGTAACTGGGGCTTGTTCTTTTGCTTTGCCGAGCGAAAAATCCTCGATTGCTAAAGAAAAATTCCACCTAGTACACTGACAAACTAAACCGACTATACCTGCAATCGCAGATAAATCGCCGCCGCCTAAAACGCAAATATGCACGCCATGGACAACCTAAGAAGGTGAGGGCGCCAATCATGGCAAATATGCCTAAAATTAAGCGAATGAATGGTGATGAACCACCACGAGCACGGAATTCTTTTGCAACAACGCACTCACTAACGCACCAAAAATTAACCGATGAGTTCTGGGCGAATATATTGAAGTGGAGCGGCTTGATGTAAGCTCAATGGAACCAGCTGTATCGCGTAAGAAACAGGCGCGCAGAATCCCATATTGCCGGGATTTCCGCTATAAGTAAGTAGTGGAGCGATGATACCAAGTGCAGCACCTGCAAACCACAGGCCATTTTGATCCTTTCATAATGAAACCCTTGTGATATCTAAAGTTAAACTAAATTGTGTACTCGAATACTCGAAAAGCACGTTCATTTTAATCTAAGAAGTTAAATGGTAAAGAATGTTTTGATGAAAAATGAGATAAATCAAAAATTTGCTACGAAAAAGTGCGGTAAAATTTTTTTATTGATTGTCGTAATGAAAATAAAAGATCTATACTAACTGCGTTCATTTTTTTACTCGGAAGATACTATGACAGAACGTTCAGCCAATATCATTACCCACGATCCTTTTGGTAGCTTGCTTGGATATGCGCCTGGTGGAGTGGCAATTTATTCCTCGAGATTACAATACTGCAGATGATACAGAGTTCCCAAATGATGCCGCATTTCGGAGTTATCTAGGACGAGAATATATGGGCTATAAATGGCAGTGTGTGGAATTTGCACGTCGTTATTTATATCTCAATCATGGCGTTGTGTTTGCCGATGTTGGTATGGCGTACGAGATCTTTTCTTTACGTTTTTACGTCAAGTGGTAAACGATGCCTTGTTGCCCTTTGCAGGCATTTGCTAATGGTTGTAAACGTAAACCCTCAAGCAGGTTCCTTATTAATTTGGCAAGAAGGGGCGAATTTAAACACACGGGGCATGTAGCAATTATCACCGAGGTGTTGCCTGATCGCATTCGAATCGCTGAGCAAAATGTGATTCATTCCCGCTTGCCAAGTGGTCAGCAATGGACGCGTGAATTGCCGATGATTGTTTCTCAGAACAAGGTTATTTTTCTACAAGATACTTTTGATGATACTAAAATTCTTGGTTGGATGATTCAAACAAACGATACTGAATTTTCAGAGTCTCAATCTTTCCCAAAATCCACCGCACTTCGGTTACAAGCTCATCATGTTGACAATCACGGTCAATTTAATGGGAAATGGTTAAATGAAAATGAGCCATTTGATGTGGCATATATTAAGGCAATGAGTGGACATAAAGTGAGCCATTCTGATCAATATCGCTATTTTGCTATGTCTGAAAGTGCTCAACAGGAATTGATTCACGCTACTAACGAACTGCATTTTAATGTATTTGCATGCGACAGATAAGGTACTTAAAGATGATAATCTGTTGCAGTATTTCAATATTCCGAAACTCCTTTGGCCACGCTTAAGACTTTCTTGGCAAAAATCGCCGTTATCAGACGATTACAGGTCGTTTAGATTTTTGTATGAGTGAACGAGGTTTGAAAGTCTATGAATATAATGCTGACTCAGCTTCTTGCCATGCAGAAGCAGGCGATATTATGAATCGTTGGGCAAAACAAGCAGGTGGCGTATTGGGGAAAAATCCATCCGATGGCCTGCGTAATGCGTTAGCTGATTGTTGGCAACATAGTCGAAAGCCTCAAAATTAGTTCATATTCTGCAAGATCATGATGATGAAGAAGATTATCATGCCATGTTTATGCAACAGGCATTAGTTCAGGCAGGGATTTCAAGCCAAAATTATTCATGGCACAGAAGGCTTTACATTGGGATAATCGTGGTCGCCTGATTGATGATGAAAATAACCAAGTTCAAAACTGTTTGGAAAAACATGGGCGTGGGAAACCATGCTGGAACAACTTCGTGAAGATGCAACAGGAATGGAAGTTGCTCCGCCTATTCGCACAGGTTATCCAGAAGATAAAGTGCGGTTAATTGACGTACTACTTCGCCCAGAAGTGTTGGTTTATGAACCGCTTTGGACAGCAATTCCAAGCAATAAGGCGATTTTGCCTGTGCTTTGGTCTTTATTCCCTAATCATCGTTATTTGTTAGAGGCAAGTTTTCATCTCAAACCAAACTTAATCCAAAACGGCTACGCACAAAAACCAATTGCAGGTCGCCGAGGTGATAACGTTAAATTGATTGGTGAAAATAATTCCATGCTAGACACAACCGATGGGCAGTTTGGTCAGCAAGATAGTATTTATCAACAACTTTGGTGCTTACCACAAGTGGAAGATCAATATTTGCAAATCTGTACTTTTACCGTGGGAGGGCATTATGGTGGCACTTGCCTACGTTCTGATTCGAGTCGTGTCATTATGGGAAACAGTGATATGCAGCCTTTGAGAGTATTGAAGGATAAAGCATTCTTTGAACAATAAAAGATGACTTATTGTTTAATAAAAGAGCAATCAAATTATTTTTACATAAGTGAATTAACTTATTTGTGTGCATTATTGGTTCAAATCTATTACTATCGTGGGATAATTTCAAAAATTTTTGCAGTACTTTTATTGTACTTCACTCGATTTTATTTTTCTCTAAAAGATTAGTGTAAGGATCTCCTATTTTTATGAGGAAACTTTTATGCATCAAATTCGTTTTTCGTCCAACGCTATTAGCATTAAGTCTTGCTTTAGCAGGTTCAAGTGTTCAAGCGTCTATGGTTCGCAATGATGTGGATTATCAATACTTCCGAGATTTTGCCGAAAATAAAGGTGTATTTTCAGTGGGGGCGACGAATATTCCAATTTTTAATAAACAGGGTCAGCAAGTTTCAACTATGTTACCCCATTGGGCTATGCCTGACTTACACGTGGCTAGTCGGGTCAGCGGCGTTGCGACCTTATTTAATCCTCAATACATTGCCAGTGTAAAGCATAACTTAGGTTATGGTTCAGTGCAATTTGGTGAAAATAGCAACAATACAGATAATCATCACTTTAATTATCTTATTACAGAACGTAATAATCACCCTTTACCCTTGATTTTTCATGCACCACGTTTACATAAATTGGTAACCGAGATTGCGCCAATTTCGTTAAATAATATTGCTTTTGATAATGCTAAAAACAGGACCGCATAATGGTGCTTTTTAGATAAAAATCGTTACCCATATTTTTGTGCGTGTAGGATCTCGGGCGTCAATATTTACGTAGTAAAGATGGTAAGGAAAAAATATCTTTAACATCCGCATATAATTATCTTACTGGTGGTACGCCTCTTAAACCGAATAGTTCAATGGACAATTGGGTGCTATTTAACGGTGATCTTTATGATACGTTAGGAACCTATGGCTTGCCAGGCGATAGTGGTTCTGCGCTTTTAGCCTATGATGTGAAAGCGCAAGGTTGGGTATTGGTCGGAGTATTATCAACTTATGCAGGTTATGATGGTTCAAATAATATTTATACAATTATTCAACCTGATACTATCAACAAAGCATTTAAGGATGATGAAACAACCGTCCAGCTAAATGCAAACAGAATAACTTGGGATAATAAGAATAATGGAATAAGTATTTTACAAGTTGGTAATCAGAATATTACCTTGCCAGTTGCTGACTTGACTAAGAAATATCAGGATAATAACCAATTTCGCCCTTCATTAGAAAATGGTAAGACAATTCATTTCCAAGGCGGAGAAGGTTCAACATTGATATTGAAAAACAATATTAATCAGGGCAGGAGCGTTACATTTTAATCAGAATATGACCGTTCAGGCTGATAACAATGATTATACTTGGCTTGGGGCAGGCATTGTGGTGAATGGTGATAAAAACTGTTCATTGGCGAGTAAAAATCCAGAAAATGATCGTTTATCAAAAATTGGGAACTGGTACGCTATATATTGATGGTCAAGGTAAAAATCTAGGCGATATTAGTGTAGGTGATGGTACAGTTATTCTTGATCAAAGAATGCTTAATGGACAGCGACAGGCCTTTAATCAAGTTGGAATTACCAGTGGCCGGGCAACTGTTGTACTGGCAAATAACAAAACAGGTTAATCCAGATAACATTTATTTTGGTTTCCGTGGGGGACGTTTAGATATAAATGGAAATAATCTAACTTTCCATCGAATTCAAAACGCAGATGATGGTGCAAAAGATTGTTAATAATAACCGCACTCAATCTGCCGACATTTACATTATTGGTCGAGATGTTCTTAGTGAACAAAATATTGAATGGGTAAAATGGGGACAAGAACCTACATCATCATTAGCTATTTATGAATACAAAAATAATTATAGAAATAACCGGTTAGATTATTTCCGCCTAAAAGAAGGACAAAATCCACGTGCTTATTTTCCGTGGGATATGGAAACAACAAATGATTGGGAATTCTTAGGTAATACTAAATCTGCAGCATGTCCAAAAAGCATTAGCCAAAGCTAATGCCCAAAAATATTTAGATACATTCAGTGGTTTTTGGCGAAGATAATAGTTCGCGTTATAACGGTAAATTATCGATCTCTTATCGTCCCTCAAAATGCAAATAGCACTTGGGTCTTGGACTGGCGGAGCCAATCTTAACGGTAATATTTATGTAGAAAATGGCAAATTGTTATTATCTGGTGTTCCTCGTCCTGCATGCCTATGATCACCTCAATAACAAAGAAGTAATTGAAGAAGATAATTGGATTAATCGTAAATTTAAAGCTAATGAGTTTGATGTGCTGGAACTGCAATGTTAGAGAGTAGCCGCAATGTAAGTTCATTAGAGGGTAATTTAACGCTCGTCATCAAGCTAAAATTCAATTAGGTTTTTGTTCAAGGAAATCTGATGAATGTATACGAGCAAGTTATAGTGGAAAAACTCAATGTTCGGAAAAATGCAATTATTTCTCAAACTGCATTTTAATCGCTTACCTGTCACAACTGTATACGGTAATGTTTCATTGGAACATCAAAGCCAATTTATTTTTAGGTAAGACTCATTTAATAGGACGGATTAACTCTGTTGGAGCTGCAACACAAGTTAATTTACAGCCATTCAGTGAGTGGACATTAAATAATAATAGTGTAGTGGGTAACTTGTCTCTTTCTCCAAATAGTCAAATTACTTTTAAATAGCCAATATGATGAGATTAAACCTAATCATAAAGGTTGGTTCAAAGTTAATCAGTTAGTTATTAATGGTGAATTAAAAGGTAATGGACATTTTCGCTTTTTAACTGATGTTGCTGAGCACCGTGGTGATAATATTGTCGTCAATGGTTTAGCATTTGGAGATCATTTTACTTTCTGTAAAAATACAGGTTTAGAACCCAAAGATGTAAATCCATTAAGTTTGGTAAAAACTGAATCATGCCAATCAAAAATCGCAAAATGTACGTTTTGCTTTAGAAAATGGTTTTGTTGACTCTAGGTGCTTATCGTTACATTTTAGCAAATTTTAATAATGACTATCGCCTGTATAATCCATTACGTGATTCTGAATTACATTTTAGAAGTAGTTCAGATTTAGTAGCGAATAGTCAACATGATTTTAACGCTGTTCATCAAGTGTTAATCAGTAAAGAAAAAGAATTAGATAGATTACAGCGTGAATATTCCGAAGCGATTGCTCGAAATAAAAATAGAACAAAATCAGGCAGAACGCGTATTGGCAGACGTTCGCAATATTAGCAATAGCTATAACAATTTAATTTCTGAATATAATCGTACTGCGCGCATCCGTTTTTATTAAACGTCGTTCTCTATATAATCAATTTACAGCATTACGCTCAAAATTGGATAGACAACGTAATGAATACAACAATTTAAACAATCAGTCACAAAAATAGTCAGAAGAAAATACAACAATTGCTGAATTTAGTAAACCAAATGCAATTAGAGATACATTCGATTGAATCTCGTCAAGATAATCTATTGACGGAAGTAAATCGACTACAAGCTGGGTTATCAAGTAGTGTTGCTCGTACTCACCAGATTTGTGAGTCACAAGGACTTTCTTCTGATATTTGTCGTAAAGTTACAAAAGTGGCTGATGAAAGTAACATTACTACATTTGAAGCGGAAATTGATGCAAACATTACAGGTGTTGAATCAGCTCAACAAACTTTAATTAACGCTCAAACCTCTGGCAATCAAAAGTGCGGTTAATTCTGCGCAAGTTTCCTTGAATGAGGCGGTATTAGCATTACTGAATAGCCTTGAAAAGGCTTATCAAACTGAGCAGGAAATTCAGCAATTTTTAAGTTCTCAATCTTCGACTGTTGCTCTGCCAGTGCAAGCTCAACTGATTAGTCGTTATTCTAACACGGCTTTATCAGAGTTTTTCTGCAAACGTTAATTCGGTATTACAAATTGGACGAAATTTAGATCGTCATTTATTAAGCCAAGATAAATCAAATGTTTGGGTGAATACGGAAGCAAGTCAGAGAACTTATCGTTCCGACTATAATCGTCCATATAGCAAAATTTAACATTAACTCAAGTTGGCGTCGCTCAGGCATTAAATTCGAACATGCAAATTGGTGCAGTGCTTTCTCATTCTCGTGCGAATAATGAGTTTGATGAAAATGTATCGGGTACAAACCGACTAACTGGCATAAATGGTTTTGTTAAAGGCGAGTGGAATAATGGTGTCTTTGCAAGTTTTGACTTAGGTTATGGACACAGCCGTAATAATGTAAAATTTGACGAAGAAAACAAAACGTTCCACCGAAATATTTTTGAGTGCAGGCGGAAATATTGGGGGCTTCTTTTGGACTGGGGTGTTAATGTTACACCTTCAGCGGGGATGCGTTATTACCGTCTATCTAGCACAAACTACCAATTAGACAGTGCAAATATCAACAGTAAAACCTTACATTTAACGACTTACCGTGCTGGTGTAATGTTAGATAAAATGTTTGATATTAATGGTGTAAAATTCACCCCAAGTTTCTCAAGCAATTACTATGATGCCACTCAAAGAAAACTTGCCATTGACGGTGTATTAAGCGTCAATGATGTTGCATTAAAACAACAATTTGGACGTTATTTTACTCATGAACTTGGTTTTAGTGCTCAGATGAAACAGTGGAATATAAGCACGAATATTGGAATGCTTAAGGGTTCTGATGTGGCACCACAGAAATTCGCTTCATTAAAAGTTGGCTTTTACTTGGTAGAAGTGCGGTAGAAATTTAGATCAAAATAAATACGAGCTTTAAGGACTGATGACGATATTTATCGGACTCAGTCCTTTTTATTTTGTATTTTTAGGGTGAGGTTTCTAGATTGGAATAAAAATCAGCCATCAAACAGTGGTTATATAGTCCTATGTTTGATGGCTGATGAAAAATTAGTTTTAATTTTTGAATATTAATGACTTGCTTTTAGGCAATGCTTTTCCAATTAAAATGCTTACAACTAACATCACTAAAGTCGGAACCAACCAAGCCATTCCTTCAGATGAAAGAGGAAAGTGTTCCAATAATGAATTAATGCTTTCTGGTAACATTTTTAACGTTATTTAGCTGTCACATAAACTAAAACAAACAGTTACGATTAATGTGCTGTTGTATGTAAATTTTTATTGATGGAAGTTTTTGCGTAAGAATTGCAATAATACAAGCACAATAGCTACCGGATAAATTAATAACAAAGCAGGGATCGTTATGCGAAGTAGATCCGTTAAACCATATTGTGAAAACTGTGATTGTCATTGCGGTAAAAAGTGCGGCCCCAAAACGGATAAGAAAAACGCACAGAGAATTTTTGAAAAATAGTCAGCGGCAGCACTCGTTACACCAACAAGGGTTGTTAAGCTCGCTAATACAATAATACCAGCCATAATCCAAGTTCCAGCAGAACCGAATAAGACATTTACATAACGAGAGAAAATTTGTCCGCCATTAGTTGCACTCTTCTGCAACTGCAGCACTAGTCGCGCCTAGATAGAAAAGCGAAAAATATAAAACCCGCAAGTAAGATGACTGAAACAAATCCAGCTGAGATAGTGTATTTCAGGATATCTTTAGGTTGAGTTACATTTTTTGCTGCAAGTGCGCGAGCGACGATTCCACCGAAAGCAATCGCTGCGAGTACATCCATGGTTTTGATAACCACTGGTTAAGCTCGATTAATAAAGAATGGCTATTTTTCATACGCTTTACTTGGCGCTTGAATTTCAGATAAAGGTGAAATGAAGACAGTGATGGCTACGGCAACTAATAATACAAGTAATGCCGGTGTCATGAATTTACCAACACTTGAAATAATTGTATTTGGGCGAATCATAAAGCCCATCGCGATTAAGTTAAAAATGAGTGAAAAGAGGAAACGAACACTTGCATTATCTTCTACTAAGCCTAAAGGTAACCACGCCATTTCATAAGCAACATTTGTGATACGAGGCATTGCAAAAGTGGAGCCAATGGTTAGATAAAGTATAACAAGAAAGCCAGTGCCCGCCCATTTAGGTAAATCTTTCGTGAGTTCTTCACCACGACCTAAAATAGATACAATAACAAGTGTAATAAAAGGCATTAAAACGCCGGTTAATACAAAACCGAAGGATGCGCCTGCCCAATGCTGTCCTGCCGTGAAGCCTTCCATTGGCGGAAAAATGATATTACCTGCACCTAAAAATAAGGCGAAGATCATCATTCCTAAAACGATAATATCTTTTACGTGAAAACATAATTTTTTGACTCTAAAAAAATAAAAAGGCCTGCATTCTACTACAAAAGTGTAGAAAATCCCTATTCTGTAAAACTAAAAATGTGAATTTCGTCACAATATGAAGAATCTTATCGACAATTCGATAAAAATCCCTGCAAAATCCACCGTTCTTTTCCCTTTGAGGGCAAAATATGCTAGGATTCAGTCTTTGTTAATTTTTTGTTATTTATTTTTGGAAGGAGTTTGCGTGGTACAACTGATTCAACGCTTTTTAAAATTAGAATCCGCTGGTGGTATTTTGTTGCTTTTTCTGCTGCAGTAGCGATGTTGCTGGCTAATTCGCCATTAAGCAGTCAATATAATGATTTTTGAATTTGCCAGTCAGTTTGCAAATTGGCAGTTTCTCTATTAATAAAACCTTAATTCACTGGATTAACGATGGTTTTATGGCGGTGTTTTTTGTGTTAGTGGGAATGGAAGTTAAAAAAGAATTATTCGAAGGCGCACTTTCTTCCCTACCAACAAGCTATTTTTCCTGCTATTGCTGCAGTGGGTGGAATGATCGTACCCGCGTTGGTTTATTGGTTTATTGCAAAAACAGGATCCTAGCCTTGCAAACGGCTGGGCTATTCCTATGGCGACAGATATCGCTTTTTGCGCTTGGCATCATGGCATTATTGAGTAAGCAAGTGCCATTGCCTCTCAAGATTTTTACTCGCACTCGCTATTATTGATGACTTAGGCGCGATTGTTGTAATTGCCCTGTTCTTCTCTCATGAATTAAGTGTGCAGGGCTCTAATTTTTCTCAGGTGTTTCTATTTTTGACTTTGGTTTTATTAAACCGCTTTAGAGTTAGTGCGCTTTGCGCCTATATGGTGGTTGGAGCAATTTTATGGGCATCTGTTTTAAAATCTGGTGTTCATGCGACGTTGGCTGGTGTGATTATTGGTTTTTGTATTCCATTAAAAGGTAAAAAGGTGAACGACCATTACACGATTTTTGAGCACATTCTAGCGCCTTGGTCATCCTTCGTTATTTTACCGCTCTTTGCATTTTGCCAATGCGGGCGTTAGTTTTTGACGGTATTGATGTGAGATGATTTCATCGCCATTATTATTGGCTATCGCGTGCGGTTTAATTATGAGTAAACCAGTCGGCGTTTTTCGGATTTAGTTATATTTCCGTTAAGTTGGGATTAGCTAAATTGCCGGATGGAATCAATTTTAAACAAATTTTTGCTGTTGCGGTTTTATGTGGTATCGGTTTTACGATGTCAATGTTCTTAGCAAGCCTGCTTTTGACGCAGATGCTGGAGAAAGTGTTAATACGCTTTCTCGTTTCAGGCATTTTACTTGTTCAACCGTTTCAGCCACGCTTGGGTGTTATTCTTAAAAACAAACGACAAAACTAAGCTAATCACACACAAAGTGCGGTAAAAATTTACCGCGACTTATTCTACTAAGATAATTCCACTATCTGCTTTGGTAAAATTCATTACAAATAAACTTTTATAAGTTCTTACGTGAAAATTCGCCAGTCAATACTCGACATGTGTGAATGCGTGATAACTTTCCATATCTTTTGCATGGAGTAGCAACATAAAAATCATAGTCCCCTGAAATTTCGTAACAGCTCACCACTTCGTCTTCTTGGCGCATTTTTACGTTCAAATTGCTCTTGATAATAAGAATGTTGATTATCCATTTCGACCATGACAAACACGCTAATCGTACGCCCAACCGCTTTTGGGAAACTACTGCAACTACGTTTTGTAATAACGCCTGAATCAGTTAATGCTTGTCACGTCGTTGACAGGTTGCAACGGAACTATTCACTTTCTCTGACAGTTCTTTTAATGGGATCATGGCATCTTGTTGTAATACATTCAAAAATATTACGATCTAATTTATCTAGTGTTTTGCATAAGATAATTTCTCAAAAATGTAGCTATTGAGAAAAATATTATCACAATAAAAATAAAGTTGAGATTTTTATTGTCTTGGGCTTTTTATAATAATCATATTGATGAGATGAGGTCCAAGATGAAAGTAGTCACTCAGGCGTATTATTGTGCATTTTTCACAATGTTTATTTGGCATATTGTATTTATTTAGCATATGGCTCCAACCACTTAGCGGAACGGATGTTTTTGCGTGGCGTATGTTAACCATGATCTTTGGGCTACTTTTAATTTTATTCCCGACTATTGGTTACCGCTCTCTTTTGTCTCTTATCACGACAACTTTAGGAAAAGTTGGACGCGTTGGATTTTATTTTTACTGGGGACATTAGATGCGGGAAGTCAATTCTGCTCTTTATGTGGGCACCGCTAAAATGGTGAAGGGTAAACTATTGCGATGGATATTTCCTTTTTCCCTCTGATCATGGCTATTTTAGGATGGGCTTGGTTAAAAAGAACGCTTATCATTTATTCAGAAAATTGCGCTTTTAGTGGCTGCCTGCGGTGTTGCATGAATTATGGCACACTCAAAGTTTTTCCATGGACAAGCTTATGGGTTTGTACGGTTTATCCATTTTATTATCTAAGTCGTAATTAATGAAAATCCCTGCTCTGCGAGGGATTACATTGGATATTATTTTAATTTCGATTCCTTGTTTTATTTATATTCTTTCTCAAAAGCGATACACTTTCTTTGGTTACGCAAGAATATCGTTGTTGGTTATTGCTACCAGCACTTGGTATAGTGAGTGCGATTTCGCTTTCAGCCAACTTAAAAATCAAGCCAACAAATTCCAGTCCAGTATTTTTGCGGTGTTGAGTTATATCGAACCCATATTGCTTTTTAATAGCTGTCTTTGTGTTGAGATAATCAAATAACCTACAAGCGACTATTTTACTTATGTGCCTATTTGGTTAAGTCTCATTGTGATTGGCATAGAAGGGCTTTTAAACAAAAATAAAAGTGCGGTGAAAATTAACGCACTTATGAATGTTCATCTTATTTAGTCATATCACGTACATTGAATTCAGGATATATAAATAAAGCCTTGATATACAAGGCTTTTGTTTGATGTATTAAACAATTAGAAAGTATCTGAAATAGAGATTTTTATCCCACTCGATCGTTGCTGGCGGTTTTCCGCTGATATCGTAAACAACGCGGAAATGCCGTTTCACTTCATTAATGATTCGGTTAGACACTTTGCCTAATAAATCATAAGGCAGGTGCGCCCAATGTGCGGTCATAAAAGTCGATTGTTTCTACTGCGCGTAGGGAAATAACCCAGTCGTATTTACGGCCATCGCCCATTACGCCAACAGATTTCACAGGTGAGAATACGCTGAAGGATTGGCTGGTTTTTCTTTCCACCAACCGCTGTTGCGTAATTCTTCGATAAAGATAGCATCGGCACGGCGTGACTAAAGTCGCAGTATTCTTTCACTTCGCCTAATACACGCACGCCCAAACGCCGGGAATGGGTGGCGGTTGATCATTTCAGCTGGTGTAAAGCTAATGCTAAACCGATTTTTACGTACTTCATCTTTAAACAATTCACGAATGGTTCAACTAAGCCAAGTTTCATATAGTCTGGTAAACCACCCACGTTGTGGTGTGATTTAATCACATGTGCTTTTACCGGTTTTGCTGCTGCAGATTCACTACATCAGGGTAGATCGTACCTTGGCGCAACCATTTAACGTTAGTGAGTTTTTCGATTCATCATCGAAGACATCACACGAACACTTTACCGATAATTTTACGTTTCGCTTCAGGATCTGATACGCCTGCAAGTTCGCCTAAGAAACGGCTTTCAGCATCAACACGGGTAATGTTCAAGCCGAATTTATCGCCAAACATTTCCATTACTTGGTCGCCTTCGTTTAATCGGGAGTAAGCCGTTATCCACGAATACGCAGTGTAAGTTTTTGCCGATAGCACGGTGTAAAAAGTAATGCAACCACAGAAGAGTCCACGCCACCAGATAAGCCTAAAATCACTTCATCATCGCCCACTCTGCTCTTTTAATGCGAGCAACGGCATCTTCAATGATGTTTTCGGCCGTCCATTTGGTTTCGCAACCACAGATAGTTCACAACAAAATTAGTTAATAGTTCTAAAACCTTTTTGGTGTGAGTTACTTCTGGATGGAATTGTACACTCGTAGAAACGACGATTTTCGTCAGACATTGCTGCAATTGGGCGGGTTGAGTCGTCACCTGTTACTTGGAAATTTTGAGGGTAAACGAGTGACTTTATCACCATGGCTCATCCAAACATCTAAGGTCAGCTCATTTGCTGTCAAGTTATCATTAAGATTGGCAAAAGTGCGGTGAAATTTTCAAGAGAAACTGGAGCATAGCCGAACTCTCTGTGATCATGACGTCTTTCGGTTAAACCGCCGAGTTGCATCGCCATAGTTTGCATACCGTAGCAATGCCCAACACTGGCACTCTGCATTAAATACGTATTCAGGTGCACGCGGGCTGTTTTCTTCTGTTGAGTGCTCAGGACCACCAGAAAAGAATACTACCCGTTGGAGCAAATTCACGGATTTGTTGTTCGGTTACATCACGCCCAAAGTTCGCAGTACACGCCAATTTCACGTACGCGACGTGCAATCAGTTGAGTATATTGTGACCAAAGTCGGGATCAGGATTTTATGGTTGTGAATGTTTGTCATGGTTTTCTCTTGCGTGAGGTTATTTTAATTTGTTAAATTTAGCATTTTTAAGTGCGGTTGGCAATTTGTCACCATTTCGCTTTCCATTATTTTTAATGAGCGTGTAACTGTTTTAATAATCGCTAAAATGTGCAATATTTTACCGCAAGCCTCGCGTGGGATTAGTCGATGTCGCGCGTTTTTCTTCATAAAGCCAATCACTGGAGATACACCAGCTGCTTGAGCGGCTGTACCGAAAACAGATCTTCAATGGCAACCGCGCTCGGGCTTCTGCCGAGTGGTTTTCCAAGGTGTGAAACTGGCGATAAATTGTCGGATCTAGCTTGCTGCGTTTGGAAATTGTTCGCCATGACGATGAAATCAGTGCTGAATAATATCACATTCCGTCAGAACAGTTTTGAATATATTCCAAGAGAGAAGTAGGACGCCAACACGCTAGTTCGATGTGGTGCTGCTCTAGCGAACTCCACAATGTCAGGATATCCGCACACGGAAGAAAATGGAACGATAACCCACCGAGTTGAAAAGCGGTTTAAAGAAAATCAAAACAGCGTTGTTTTGATTTCTTCCAACGACAGATGAATCTCATTTCAATCTCGCAGATTTCGTGAATTTCGCTCAAGCTTTCGCCGACCTACTTCTGCTTCGCCTCTGAGGGCGTTAAAGGTGCGGTTATGATGGCCTTTAATGGAGTTCTATAAATTGGGCTGTATGGTCAGTATTCTAAAAATTCTGCATCGACTTAATCACGCCGTCCATATCAGCGATGATGGCATGGCGTCGTTTCGTGTCAAGATTTTGATAAAATTTCTCGTGTTACAGAGTGCTAATATTTACGTATCACGAAAAGGTTCTACTATTAAATTCTTTTTAAGTGTTTTGTATTTTATTTTCTTTACGTAATTCTATGGCGGTCAGATTTTCATCCAGTTATGTGCTAATTTATATAAAAGAGATTCACCAACAGTTAACTCAATTAACTCAAAAGCTAAATGAGCTCTGTTTCTTTATCTTTATTGAAATGAAATGCAAAACAACACTCTTTACTTTGTTGTATAGTAGTGGAGTCAAATTCACTCTGGAAGGTTGAATTTCGTATGTTAATCTTGGATTTAATACACCTGGCTGTGAGATATGAGAGCGGCATAGTATATGAGGCATCATACAGAGGGGTGCCTCATATTTTCTGAGACATAAATCAAAAGAATTAAATATCTATCAGAAATTACATATTTTAAGGTAGATGTAAGTTTAGCCTCTTCCGGGCGATGAAAGCACGGATAGTGTAAGTAAGAACTCGGGCGTTTCATGCGACTTTGGTGTATATATCTCTGTCGAGTAGAACTCTTCCCCAGAATTTCCTCTGGTTCATGCTCATCAATAACGCTGAGCCGATTCTCTCCATTTATTGACGCTTTTGAAATTTCCTGCACGCGATGGTCTTTCATCTCGGTCTATTTAAAAGCATGTAGCACAGCAGGGCCTTATTACATTCATTAGTGTTGTCTGCAGCTACTTGATACGAGTCGATAAAATTTCCATTTTTACTCATACCTGCTTTTCCTTCATGATAATAAGTCGAGATTGTCTTTCTAGCATGTGCCTCAAGCAGTTTATTTACCTATTTGCCTTTGGTTACTGACTTCCCAAAAGCTAAATCAAAAGATTTGTTACTCCATTAGGGATGCTTGTATTACTGAGTAAGATCACAATGTAATGTTTATAGGAAATAAATTACCCATACATGTTTGCCTTTTTGTAAAACGAGTCAATTCAAAACTTTTGCAAACATCAAACTGCACTTTAAACATCAAAAGGTGGGCTAAGCCCACATCACTGAGTTAGCCCTTACATGATAAGTTAGAAAACTGCTTTAGTAATAGTTACATCATGAACATGGCTTTCTTTTAATACCTGCCACCACGATGTACGAGATTCTGCTTTCGTACGTAATTCTTCGATGGTTGCACAGCCAGTTAAAGCCATGCAAGAACGCAAAGCCACCCGTTTGTTGGTGGATGATTTTCTTTTAAGCTAACCTTTGTGGCGAATTACGGGCCTTTCGTTTACCTTTCTGGTACGAGTTTCAGTTCTGGCTGCGTTATCAGATTGAAATAACGATCTGATGAACCTTTTCGCCATCGCACCTAATGAGCTCCATACCACGGTAAGATTTAAATGCACGACCTTGAGAAAAGTTCTGATTTCACCCGGTGCTTCTTCAGTACCCGCAAAAGCATAGAGCCAACCATTTACACAGCTTGCGCCTGCAGTAATGGCTTTTTGCAATATCACGCGTGAGAAACGGATGACCACCGTCGGCAATCACTGGAATGCCACTGATCTTTTAATGCTGCTGCTGTATCGCGATAGCGGTGATTTTGTGGAACCTACTCGGTTACGATACGAGTTGTGCAAATTAGAACCAGGGCCAATACCTACTTTCACTGCGCTTGCGCCTGCGTCTGCAAGTGATTGTGCACTCTCAGCCGTTGCGACGTTACCCGCAACAATACGGTAGGCTTTGGATATTTTTGCTGAGTTTCACGAACTCGTTGTAATACGCCTTCTGAATGACCGTGAGAAGAGTCGATTAACAGTACATCTACACCAGCTTTCACTAATGCATCAATACGTTCTTCGTTACCTGGGACCTGCACAGCGGCACTCACGCGTAAACGACCGAATTCATCTTTACATGCATTTGGTTTTTGTTCTGTTTGAAGTCTTTAACGGTAATCATACCTTTAAGTTTGAACATCATTCACCACTAATACTTTCTAACACGGTGTTTATGCATTAATTCCAAAATTTCTCGCGACTCGCCCCTTCTTTTACTGTCACCAAGTCTTCTTTTATCGTCATTACTTTGTGAAACAGTTTTGCTCAAATCTTTTTACGAAAGCGGGTATCGCGTCCAGTAAGATACCAATCAGGGTTTATTTCACCATCTACATACAGGGTAGCCTGCGAAGCCGTTTTTCTTCACTAGTTCTGCTAATTCGCGAGGATAAATCAGGTGAAACGGTGACTGGTTCAGACACGATACCACTTTAAAGTACTTTACGAACACGGTCCGCTTGGCGTTCAATGGTCATATGTGAATAAAGCCGATGCCACCTTCTTGTGCTAAAGAGATCGCAAGTTTGGTTTCGGTTACGGTATCCATTGCTGCTGAAAGCATAGGAATATTCAAAGTAATTTCTTTTAGTGAGTTTGGTTGAAAAGATTGGCTGTATTTGAAAAGCACTGTTGAATGTGCTGGGACGAGTAGAACATCGTCAAAAGTAAGGCTTTCTTGTTTAATGCGTGTACGACATTGCAATATTCTCGCTAAGTTGAAGTTAAAAATATTGCGGCAGGATTATGAGCAGATTTCTTGATTTTTGAAAACGAAATTTTGGGATTTGTAGCTATGATTTTTGCCCTGTTTGCTACAAGGAATAAAATGATGAATTTTTCGCTTTTATTGACATATTTAGCTGATTGTCAGCCGCAGTGCGGTTTGAATTGAAAAGTTTTCTGATATTGAAGAGGATATTAAACAATCACGTGAGCTAGGCTTGGAAATTGTCGTTGTTGGCCAGATTATAGCCCTAGTGCGTCTTGCCTTTATTAAATCCTCGCAAATTTCAACCGCACTTTTTCCTTATAGTATCCATTATCAGCCGATTATTTCACAAATGAATGGATACTAAAAAATATTCCTTCCTAGGCGATCTTGTGTGGCTGAATATCAAACTGCAGGACGCGGTCGGCGTGGTCGTCAATGGTTATCACCTTTTGCTGGGCAAATCATGTTTTAGCTATTGGGCATTTGATCCATATCAATTGAGGGATTAAGCGTAGTCATCGTTTTGGCGACATGCCGAGGTGCTAAACGTGCAAGTGAAATGGCCAGATCGATATTTTGTTTGACGGGAGAAAGCTATGGAATTTTGTTGAAATCGCTAACCATAAAAATGGTATGCTCAATTTAGTGATTGGCGGTATTGTTAATGTGTCGTGCCAAACAAACGGAAATTAGTCAGCCTTATGCTGAAGTATGTGAAATTAATCCGATGTAGAGCGACAAACCTTATTACCCAAACTTATACAACATTTATATACACGTTTAAATATCTTTTGAGAAAAATGGTATTAATGATGAATTTCAACAAGCGTGGAAATCATATAATGCGTTTTCAAATAATGAAGTAAATGCTGACCGAACAAGGTGCTATTTCGGGTATTGAACAAGGCATAGATGAACGAGGTTATCTAAAAGTCTTATGGGTAAAAAATCCAGATGTTTAATGGTGGTGAAGTTTCATTGCAAGAAATTACAGCGGTCAAAAATTTGAGCGCTCCAACCGCGCTTTTGATGGAATGTTTATATTTCCACCAAAGATCATTTTTAAATATTTTATGAATGCATTTGCGAGGATTTGAAATTCCATAATGTATCAGT